>Ga0075434_100000221_pt1 | contig 38986 bp, 37 predicted proteins | sample RhiMethybrSRZTD3_FD_75298 | JGI IMG/M metagenome (GOLD analysis project Ga0075434, IMG submission 75298) | Populus rhizosphere microbial communities from Tennessee, USA - Rhizosphere MetaG P. TD hybrid SRZTD3 | ecosystem: Host-associated > Plants > Roots > Rhizosphere > Soil | place: USA...
TTTGCCTTCTTCTAGCCGCGCCCCACGAACGGCATCTTGGTGGCCATGATGGTCATGAACTGCACGTTGACGTCGAGCGGCAGGTTGGCCATGTGCAGCACCGCGTCGCCGACGTGCTTCACGTCCATCAGCGGCTCGGGCTTGATCGAGCCGTCGGCCTGCGGCACGCCGTTCGCCATGCGCGCGGCGAGCTCGGTGAGCGCGTTGCCGATGTCGATCTGGCTGGCGGTGATGTCGTTCTTGCGGCCGTCGAGCGAGATGCACTTGGTGAGGCCGGTGACGGCGTGCTTGGTGGAGGTGTAGGCGACCGACATCGGCCGCGGCGCGTGCGCCGAGATGGAGCCGTTGTTGATGATGCGCCCGCCCTTGGGGTTCTGCGCCTTCATGATGCGGATCGCCTCTTGGGTGCACATGAACATCGCCACCAGGTTGATGTTCACCACCTCGCGGAACTTCTCGATCGGCAGGTCCTCCATCGGCACCGCGGGGGCGCCCATGCCGGCGTTATTGAAGAGGACGTCGAGCCTGCCCCATTTGGATCGTATTTCATTAAAAACACTTTTGACTTCGGCATCTTTGGTGAGATCGGCCGGCAGCACCATGGCGCGCTCCTTCGCGCCGGACTCGGCGGCCGTCTTCTCCAGCATGTCCTTGCGGCGGCCGACCAGGCCTACGCTGTAGCCGTCCTTGAGCATGGCCAGCGCGGCGGACTTTCCGATGCCGGACCCGGCGCCCGTGACGATCGCAACCCTCATGGTTTTCTCCTCGAGACTGGTTCGCGGGAATGGTAAATGAGAAAAATAGGGTCTGTCCCGGTCTGTCCCTATTTTTGGTATTGCCGCAGGAAATCCAGGAGCACGTCGTTGAAGCGCTCCGGCTGCTCCAGGTTCGAGAGATGACCGCAGTCCGCGATCACCACGAGTTTCGCGCCCGGGATGCGCCGCGCCATGCGCTCGGCGAGCTCGGGCGGATAGACGCGGTCCTCGTCGCCGGTGATGACCAGCGTGGGCACGGCGAGCTTCTCGAGCGGCGCGGCGCGGTCCTGCGCCACCGAGGCCTCGAGCGTCTTGCGGTAGGAGTCGTTGCGCAGGGCGTGGAAGCTCGCGAGCAGCGCGGCGTGGGCGCCGGGGCGGGCGCGGCTGCCGAGGAGGCGCGCCGCCGATTCGGCGCTGCGGTGCTCGCGCTCCTCGACGAACTTCAGGACCTCCTCCGGAGAAAGCGCGTCGAAGCCCGGGCTGGTGTTGGCGAGCGTCAGGCTGCGCACGCGGCCCGGGTGCGCGAGGGCGAAGTTGCGCGCGATGCGCCCGCCCATCGACAGGCCGACCAGATCTGCTTTTTCACTGCCGAGATGGTCCAGGACTCGGACGAGGTCGGAAGTGAAATCCTCGAACTGCAGCGCGCCTTCGTAGTCGTCGGAATCGCCGTAGCCGCGCGCGTCCCAGGCCGCGGCGGTGAAGCCGTTTTGCGAGAAGAACGCGAGCTGGTGCTGCCAGTGGTTGCGGTTGCCGCCGATGCCGTGCAGGAAGAGCACGAGCGGTCCGCGCCCCGCGCTCGCCACCGCGATGCGCGGCTTGCCCGGGACGAGCGTGGTCCAGGGCGTCATTCGGCCTTCGCGCCGGAGATCTTCACCGCGCGAGCGCGGCTTGCGCTGTCTTTGCGGATGTACGCCGCGAAGGCCTCGGGGCTGCTTCCGACGACCTCGTAGCCGCGGTCGATCAGCTGCTTCTGCCGGAACTCCGGGTCCTGCAGCAGCTTGGAGCTGTCCTGGTAAAGGCGCGCGATGGCCTCCCGCGGCGCGCCCGCCGGCAGGAAGAGGCCGAACCAGGCGTGGGTCTCGACCTCGGGATAGCCCAGCTCGGCGAACGTCGGCACCTGAGGAAAGAGCGGCGAGCGCTGCGCGCCGCCGATCGCCAGCGCCTTGATGCGCCCCGCCTTGAGCGGGCCGCTCGAGGTGGCGATGCCGGCGAAGGTGAGCTGGACCTCGCCGGCGATCACGGCGGGGACCGCGAGGGAAATGCCCTTGTAAGGGACGTGAACCAAATCGATGCCCGCGGCGTGCTTGAGCATCTCGCCGGCGAGGTGCGGCTGGCTGCCGCTGCCGTAGGATGCGTAGTTGATGCTGCCGGGCTTGGCCTTGGCCGCTGCGATCAGCCCCTTCAAGTCGTTGAAGGGCGTAGCGGGATGAGCAACCAGGAGCTGCTGCAGGAGCACGAGCATGGTCACCGGAGCGAAGTCGCGCTGCGTGTCGAACGGCAGGCTGGCGTAGAGGTGAGGGTTGATCGAGAACGTCGCGTCCGTCGTCATGAGAACGGTGTAGCCGTCCGGCGCGCTCTTCGCCACCGCGTCGGCCGCCACGATGGTGTTTGCTCCGGGCTTGTTTTCGACGACGACCGGCTGGCCCCAGACGCGGCCGAGCCGCTCGGCGAGCTGCCGCGCCATCACGTCGATGCCGCCTCCGGCGGGATAGGCGACGACGATGCGCACCGGCTTCGCCGGCCACGGCTGCGCGGGCGCCGCGCCCGGCAGCAGGGCGCAGACGAGGGCGAGGGCTCGGAGGAAGCGTGTGCCCGGTCCGGATGGCATCAGGACCCGAATGATAGTGGATCGACTGGGGGACTAATCGCGGCTGCGGATGTAGCGGCGCACCACCTCGTACTCCGCGTCGTTCGCGACAACGAACGGGATGAAGTGCCCTCGCTCGATGATTTTTCTTCCCTCCTCGGTATTCGGCCAGTCGAGAATGGTCGTGAGCATCACCGCACGGTCTTTCGCCGGCACCCGACTGTGCACGGCGAACAACGCGGGAGGGATGCTTGCGGTCTTGTGCAGGATGCGAAAGCGCTCGGTTGTCTGCCTTTCCTTCTCGATGGTGCGCAGCGCCCCCTCCGCCATGCCGCAGGCATCCGCAGCGCCGATGGCCACGCTCTGAAGGCAGGCGAAGTGATTTTTCCCGTAGTAGCGTTTGACACCGGTTTCCGGATCGATCCCGGCCTCGCGCAGCGCCATGCTGGTGAGGTGGGATACAGCGGCATCCATCGGCGGGTTGGCAATGGTCCTGCCCTCCAGGTCCTTGAAAGCCTTGAGGGCGCTGTCCTGGCGGACCACGATCACTGCATCGAGACGCTCAGCGCGTCGCGCCAGCGGCAAATATCCGTACTTGTCATGGGCATCGACATAGTCGAAGGGCTGTACGAAGCTGATGTCGTAAGTTTGCTGGCGCAGCTCGTCGCGGAAGCTCGGATAGTCCGCTTTCGAGCTGAGCCGAACTTGCCGTCCCAGCTTTGCCGAAAGGTCCGCTGCGATCGGGCCGTAGAGCTCGTGGATCCGCGTCAACGGCAGGTAAGGCAGGATGCCGAGGTCGTAAGGCTTTTCCGCGGCACTCGCCTGGGGGGCGGCGAAGGCGATCGCGCCAGCGCAAAGGAGCCGGGATGCGAGGCGGAGCGCCATGGCGATGCTCAAAACTCCGTGTGCTGGCGCCGATCGCGGGTGCGGCGGCGCATGCCGGCGCGGCGGTCTTCGAGCTCGCGTCTCTCCGTGGAGGTGGTGTCAGCCGCGTTGCGGCGCTCTTCGCCCTCGCGCCGGTCCGGAATCCGGCGGTCTTCGCCGCTGCGGCGGTCGACGAGCCCGACCTTGCGGCCGGCCTTGGCCGTCGCCAGCCAGCGGATGCCTTCCGGATCGATGTAGTAGCACTCGGAGAAATCGATCACCAGCTCGTCCAGCCGATCGATCGCGCGGTGGTAGGCCGCCTCGATGATCGGCAGCGAGCCGTAGTAGATGTTGCCGCGGATCTTGAGCACGTTGCCGCGCAGGCTGATGTTCGGATGCGCCTGCTCCCACTTCGAGTACGCGATCGCCAGGATCGAGCCGACCATGACGGCGCCGAACAGATCGAGGAACAGCACCGAGAGAAAGGAGGCGGTGAACACGACTGCTTCACGGCGGTTCTGCAGGTGCGGCTTGATGTCCTCCCAGTTGATCATGTTGGCGCCGAGAAGCATGATCGTCGCGGCCATCGCGGGCATGGGAATGACCGCGATGAAGTCGGCGAGAAACAGCACCATCAAGAGCAGGAAAAGCGCCGAGGCGATGCTGGTGAGACGGCTCTGACCGCCCATCTTGTACACCAGCCACATGCGGTTGAAGGACGCGCACGTGGGCAACGAGGAGAGGAAAGGCAGCAGGCAGTTGGAGATCGCATCCGAGAGGATGCCCTTGCGGGCGTCGGTAAAGCCGCCGATCTTGCGGTTCATCCTGCGCATCGCGGCCACGGTCTGGAAAAGACCGAGCAGCGCCAGGGTCAGGGCGCCGGGCAGGAGCAAGATGATGTCCGACATCGCCTCCTGATTGAACAGCGGCAGCGACGGGAAGACCAGGCCGATGGAAGAGAGGTTGCCGATCTGCTCGATCATCGTGTTGGACAGGCCGTGCACGCGGTTCAGGTAAGTGGAGTACGCGGTGCCGGCCGCGACGCCGATCAGGATGGCCCAGTTGCGCACCGCGTCGAACTGGCGCGCGGCGAGGCTCGCGACCAGGGTGATCAGTCCGATCTGGACGGCGTACAGGTTGCCGATCTCGAGCACTGCCTGGAGCGATTGCCACGCGATCCACAGCGGCCATTCCACTTCGGTGTTGATCGGCAGGCCGGCGAAGCTCGTCAGCGACTTGAAGATCAGGAACAGGCCGATGCCGCAGATGAGGCCGTTGATGATCGGCTCGTTCACCAGGTCGAGCATCCGGCCGAGCGGGCGGATCAGGTAGAACAGGAGCTGGATGACGCCCGCGATGAGAATCAGGGTCAGCGCATACCCGATGTAGTCCGAACCGAACGGCGGCGCGATGGGGAGCAGCGTCACTCCGATAGCGGCGGACATCGTGGTATTGGGACCGCCGGAGAACACGCGGGCGGGGTTGAGCAGCGCCGTGGACAGCACCCCCCAGATGGCGGCGTAGAGGCCGAAGTGCGGCGGCAGCCCGGCCAGCGTGGTGGAGAACGCGATCGCCTGCGGCAGGGTGACCACGGCGAGCGTCAGCCCGACGAGGGCATTGCGGCGCAGGGCAGGCAGAATTCGAGGCAACGCGGCGGCGACGGTGCTCATCGGCGCCCTAGTCCTCCGTTTGCAGCGCAGGCTGCAGTGCAGGGCGATTTGCGCCGCCGAGAGACTCGGCGTACTGCGTCAAGGGCGGCATCACGGTCATCATCAGCCGCTGCCACGCGGCTACCAGCGGGCCCTGCTTGTCCCCGGCCGGGCGCGGCAGCGTGCTGATGTAGTAGCCGATATCGCGGCAGGACTGGTTGTCGAGGCTGCCCTCTTCGCCGAGCGGCATGTTGCGGCAGATGAAGCCGGGCATCACCGTGTTGACGCGGTGGAAATTCATGCGCGCGTCCAGGGTGAAGGAATTGGGTCCGGCCAGCGCCGGGTAGATCACCTTGCCGTTTACCTCGGTGCCGAACCCCTGCGGACCATGGCAGCGCGCGCATTTCTGCCGGTAGAGATGCGCGCCGCGAACGTAGTCGTCGCCGCGCCGCAGCGTCGCGGAGGCCGGGATCTCGTCGACGCCCTGCTCGGCGTAATGCTTGCCGATCTTCAGATCCAGGGCCGCGCTCAGGAAGCGGCTATACGCGGTCACGTCGCGCAGCAGGTCGTCGGCCGCATTCGGCTTGAAGCCGTTCGACGAATTGATGTAGCACTGCATCTGGCGCAGCTCGTACGGCAGAAGCAGGCCGGTGAAGCGGTCGTACATGTCGGCCATGACCCAGGACGCTGCGAGGCCGTTGGAGCCGACGAGGCGGTTGCCCGCCGCATCCTGCTTGTCGCCCACGCCCTGGTGGCAGTGATCGCAGCTCGCGTACTTGCCGCGCATGAACCGGCCCGAGTTCCAGCGCTCGCGCGCGGCATCCTTGGCAAGCTGGCCCTGCGTGTCGTCGACGATGTTGCAGCCGCGCTGGATCGCGCGCACGTCGTCCGCTGAGTAGCCGCGAATTCCCTTTGCGGCGCCCATCGTCCGAAGCACATAGGGCGAGCGGTAGTCCGCACCGGGCTCAAGCGCATAGCTTTCGAGCTTGGCCTTGCAGCCCGGCGTGAGCTCCACGGCCGCTGCCCGGATCTCATCGCGCTCCGCGTGCTTCTTCAGCGCGACCAGATAGAGGCCGCCCAGGACCGACACAATGACGCCGAGCCTCAGGAGCTTTGCTGGCAGGGTCGCCATCGGGTTAGCTTCCCCCTCGGCGTGCGCCTTCGCCGAGCTGCAGATGATGCGCGACGCTTCGCGCAAGAATGCGCAGGTCGCGGACCGCCGGATCGTAGAGCGTGGGCACGAACCCGTCCATGTGTTCGGCGTAGCAGCGCATCACGCTCTCTTCGAACGACAGCCGTCGTCCCAGCTTCGAGTCGAACCTGTCCGAGTTGACGAAGGCATAGGCCATGTCCTCCGGGGTATGGCAGGCGGCGCACGAGTTCACCGCGTCGCCCGCGGTCTTGCGCGTGAAGCGCCAGCCGGACCGATGCGTGAAGTAGAAGAGGTTGTAGCCGTTCTGGGCAGCGCGGACGAAATAGCTGTCCTCGCCGAAGCTGTCGAGCCCGTAGGCGTCGCGAAACCGGTCCCAGCCGGGCGCGGATTTCACCTGCGAATGAAACCTGGCGATGCCCGAGCCGACATGGGCCCAGAGCACGAAGCCGACGACGAGAATCACCGCGCCAAGGGGCTTGATCAGCGGCACGAAGCGCGTCGGCCAGCGGCCTGGTCCTGCCGCGATGTCCTTGCCATCCTCCCCCTTTGCCCGATCCATTTCGACTGTTGCCCTTGTTCAGCGCCGCGCCACGTCTCCCGGGCCCATCACCGCCCGCACGATCTTTCGATGCGGATCATAGTCCTTATCTTCGGCCTTCCCAATCCCGGTCAGAGCGGCCTCCTTGAGCGCTTTCTGGCCCGCCTCGCTGCTCTTCAGGTTCACCAGGATAGACTGGATCGATGCGCGCAGCTTCGCCGGCATGTCGCGTTTCACGGCGATGGGCAGCTGGAGCAAGGGCGGCGAAATCGCGAGCGTGGTGAGCTCGTCCGTGCGGATGGAGTTTTTCACGACGGGCAAATCCAGGACACCGTCGCCCGCGCCCGCCGCATCGGCCTGGCGAAAGTGTAGCGCGAGCACGCAATTGGGGGGATTCAGCGCAAACGCCGATTTGAAATCGTCCTTCTTCAGCCCCGCCTGGAGCATGAGGTAGACGTTCGCAATGTAGCTGATCATGGCATCCTCGCCGCCGCCGAACAGGACCATGCGGCCCCTCAGCTGGGCAAGCTCGGTGATGCCGCTGTCCTTTCGGACATACACCGCGCCGGAGATGGTGCTCTTGCCGGACTCTTCGATATGCGCGATCACCTGATAGCTCTGCGCCGAACGGATGTAGTGGTACTGGTTGTAGTGGACGATATCGTAGCGGCGCGCGGTCACGCCGCGCCAGAACGACTCGAAATCTCTGGACGTGACCAGCCTGACCGGACGGCCGAGCTGCGCGCTCAAATGCTCCGCCATGGGGGTGAACATGCGGGTGGTCTCGGCGGCGTTGCGGCGCGGGAAAACGCCCAGGACTAAAGCATCGTCGGTCGCATCGTCGGTCGCATGAGCGAGCGGCGCCAGCGCCGCGGTGGCGGCGATCAGGTACAGCAGGCGGAGGATTTTCACTGTCGGCTGGTTCTCAAGTTGCCCCCCGGCCGGTGAATGAAGGACAGGCTGCCGGCGTCACCCTTCGCTTGGCGCTCTTTCAGGTAGCCGCGGTACGAGTCCTCGTTCATCGGCTTGGCGACGAGGTAGCCCTGCGCGAAGTCGCAGCCCTGCGCAGTGAGGAAGTCGAGCTGGGAATGATGCTCGACGCCTTCGGCGAGCACGCGCAGGTCGAGGCCCTTCGCCATCGCGAGGATCGCCTTGACCAGCGACACGTCGTCGGGGTTGCCCGGCAGCCCGGCGACGAAGCTGCGGTCGATCTTCAGGACATCGAAGCGGAAGCGCTTGAGGTAGCTGAGCGACGAGTAGCCGGTGCCGAAGTCGTCGAGGGCGAGCTTCACGCCGAGCGCGCGCAAGGCGGCGAGCTCCTCGGCGACCTGGTGATGGTCGTCGAGCAGCACGCTCTCCGTGATCTCGAACTCGAGCGCGTGCGCCGGAATGCGGTAGGCCGTCATCAGCTCGGCGAGGCGCCTGGAGAAGCGCTTGCGGAACTGGATGCGCGACACGTTGATCGCCACGAAGCCGGGGTTGAGCCCCGCGTCGTGCCAGGCGCGCCAGCAGCGGCACGCCTGCTTCAGCACCCAGTCACCGATGCCGACGATCTGGCCGGTCGCCTCGGCGAGCGGGATGAAGTCGGCCGGGCTGACCAGGCCCTTCTCGGAGCGGTGCCAGCGCAGCAACGCTTCCGCGCCGCGGTGGCGCGGGCCCGCGGTGTCGACGATCGGCTGGAAGTGCAGCGCCAGCTGCCCGAGCTCGATGGCGACGTTCAGGTCCTGCTCCATCTGCATGCGCTCGCGCAGGCGGATGTTCATCTCCTCGGTGAAGAAGATGGCCGAGCCCTCCTGCGCGGCTTTCGCCTGGTACATGGCGTTGTCCGCGTTCGCCATCAGTATCTCCACGCTGTCGCCGTTGTCCGGGTAGATCGCGATGCCGACGCTGCAGTGGATCACCACCTTGCGCCCGTTCAGCTCGCGCGGCTCGGACACCGAATGCAGCAGCCGCTCGGCGATCTTCTCGACCTCGACCTCGTTCCCCACGTCGGGGACCAGGATCAGGAACTCGTCCCCGCCCAGGCGCGCCACGGTGTCGGCCTCGCGCATGCTCACCTGGAGCCGCGCGCCGATGGCGACGAGGAGCTCGTCGCCGACCGCGTGGCCGAGGGTGTCGTTCACGCTCTTGAAGTTGTCGAGGTCGATGAACAGCACCGCGAAGCGCCGCCCGCTGCGCCGCGCGCGATTGATCTCGAGATTGATCCGGTCGAACGCCATCATCCGGTTGGGCAGGCCGGTGAGCGAGTCGAAGTTCGCTTGGCGGTGCAGCTTCGCCTGCTCCTCCTTCACTTCCTGGGCCATGGCGTTGAAGGCCTGCGCGAGCTGGCCGAGCTCGTCGGCGGTCTTGACTTCCACCGCCGTGTAACGACCGCGGCCGACCTCGCGCGAGGCGGAGATCAGGCGGCGGATGGGGAAGAGCACGTTGAAGCGGAACGCGCCGTAGATCGCCGCGCTGAGAAAGAGCACGATCGCGCTCATCACCACCGCCTGGATCACCACCTGGCGCTGCAGCTGGCTCTGCAGCGATTCGCGGCTGATGCCGACCAGGAAGTGGCCTAGCAGCACGTTGTTGTGGGTGATCGGATATTCGAGCCGGATCAGGTCCTCGACCCCCTCGCGCTTCTTGATCAGCTCGGTGATCTCGACCGAGGCGCCCTGGCGCGCGCGCTTCTTGATGTAGGGGTCGGCGCTGTCGACGTGGTAGCTGATCGGCACGCCCTGCGGGGTCAGGATCGCGCCGTAGGCGACATCGGGCTGCGAGGACACTTCGCGCGTGTAGTCGTTCAGCAGCAGGAAGTCGAAGCCGAGAATCGCCTCGGGGCTGATGAGCGAGACCAGCCTTCCCAGGGCGCGGCCGCGCTCGAGCAACTGCTGCTCGTGCAGGCGCGTCGACGTGCCGAGGAAGTAAAGCGTGTTCGCCGCCATGGTGCAAAGAAGGATCACCAGGACAGTGATGGTGAACTTCCCGCTCAGCCCAAGCCGCATCACGCCCGCCCGGCTTTCCCAGAGGATCGGTGCAACAAGCTACCTCGCTCGGGCGCGGCGGACATCGCGCCGGCCTCGTTGTGTACCTCTATCCCAGGGGCTCCCATGCGCACCCTTGTTCTCGTTATGAGACGACCCCCGTAGTTTAATCGCGCGGAGCGCCGCGCGCTCCGTAAACAACCGAAAACAGAGAATTTCCGGACGGTCGGCGCGATTTCGTTGCGCCGGCCCCTCATGTGCAGGATTTCACGTCGGCCGTGGAAGACCGTTTCGTTCTAGCACTTCAGCGCGCGGGGCGATTTCGCGTATCTTTGGGCCCCATGTTCCTGAACATGAAGCTCCTGTCCCACCACGGCCTGAACGGCTTCGGCGGGATGGGCGAGGGCATGTCGATGCAACTCGCCCGGGACGGCCGCCGGATCCTCTGGCTCGCGCACGAAAGCGCGCCCAAGAATTTCACGGCGGTCGACGTCAGCGATCCACGCGCGCCCAAGGTGGTGGTGCAGACCGACCTGCCGCACGCGCAGATGCGCTCCAATTCGCTCGAGGTCGCGGGCGACCTGATGGCGGTCGCCTACCAGGTGACCAAGTTCGGCCTGAAGCCCGCCGGGTTCGAGCTGTTCGACGTGAGCAAGCCCGAGGCGCCGCGCTCGATCTCGTTCTTCGACGCCTCCGGTCCGCATTCGCGCGGCTGCCACCAGCTCTGGTTCGTGGACGGCAAGACCGTCCACATGGCCTGCGCCGACCCCGAGCAGAAGCCGCGCAATCCCAAGGACGACCAGGTCTACCGCATCGTCGACGTCAGCACGCCGACCAAGCCTCGCGCCGTGGGCCGCTGGCACCTTCCCGGCACGATGGAAGGCGACGACGCACCGCCGCCGGAGCGCCTGCCGGGGAAATTCGACGCCGGCTTCCGCGCCCACAACACCAACGTCTATCCCCAGCGCCCCGACCGCTGCTACCTCGGCTACATCGACGGCGGCATCATGGTGATCGACATCTCGGACCAGAGCCGGCCGAAGCTCGTTTCGCGCTGGACCAACTCTCCGCCCTACAACGGCTTCAACCACACCGTCCTGCCGCTCTTCGAGCGCGGGCTCATCGTGGTGAGCGACGAGTCGGTGAAGGACAACGCGGGCGACTGGCCGAAGCTCGTCTGGATTCTCGACGGGCGCGACGAGCGTCACCTGGTGAGCATCGGCACGCTGCCGATGCCGCCGGTCGACGCTTTCAAGGCACGCGGCGGGCGCTATGGCGCTCACAACCTGCACGAGAATCCGCCGGTGCCGGGCGCCTGGAAATCCGAGAACGTCGTCCTGGGCACCTTCTTCAACGGCGGGGTGCGCGCCTACGACATCTCCGACCCGTACTCGCCGCGGGAGATCGCCTACTTCGTGCCGGAGGCGCCCGAGGGCTCGAAGATCGGCGCGGTGCAGATCAACGACGTTTTCGTCGACGACCGCGGCATCGTCTTCACCGTGGACCGGCACAACGGCGGGCTCTACGCCCTCGAAATGAAGGTGTGATTCCGGACGGACGCACGCCCGTCTTCGTCGTCACCGGGTTCCTCGGCAGCGGCAAGACCACTCTGGTCAACGAGCTGGTGAAAAAGCTGGGAGAAACCCTGGTGATCGTCAACGAGTTCGGCGAGGTGCCGGTGGACCATCACCTCCTGCAGGTCGCCGAGGAAAGGGCCGTGGCGCTGCCCAACGGCTGCCTGTGCTGCCACCTGCGCGGCGACCTCGAGGAGACCCTGATCGGCGCGGCGATGCGCCGCCGCCGCGGCGAGATCGCCGGCTTCGACCGCGTCATCGTCGAGACGAGCGGCCTCGCCGACCCGGGGCCGGTGGCGCAGACGCTCTACGCCGACCGCGCGCTCGAGCGCGATTTCAAGCTCGGCCCGATCGTCACCGTGGTCGACGCCTCGGAGGCCGGCAATCGCAATCTCGGCCTGAGCATCGCCAAGTCCCAGATCGCCGCGGCCGATGTCGTGGTGCTCTCCAAAACAGATCTTTCCCACGATGCTTCAGGCATAGAAGACGAAATACGCGAACTGAATGCTCATGCCCGTCGCGTCCGTGCGCGCTTCGGCGACGTCGATCCCGCCCTTCTCGAAAAATCAGGGACGGACCCGGTTTTCTCTTCGGTCGCGCATCACGACCACGGCTTCCACAGCTTCGTTCTCGAGTTCGACCGCCCGCCGCGGAAGGATCTGCTCGAGCGCTTTCTCGCGCTCCTGGTCGAGCTGCGCGGCGCCGACCTTCTCCGGGTGAAGGGCATCGTCGCGCTCGCCGACGGCGAACATGTTGCGGTGCAAGGCGTGCGCCACGTATTCGACCGGCTGCGGCCGATCGCCAATCGGCCGGCGAGCGGCCTGGTCTTCATCACCCAGAACATGGCCAAGCACGACGTAGTGGCGCTCTGGCAAGCGATGTCCTCCTTGGAGGGAAGTGCATGAATCGCCTCTTTCTGCTGTCAGCGACGTTGTGTTCGGCACTTTGTTTTTCCTCCGTTTGGGGGCAAAGCGATTACCCCAACAAGCCCGTGCGCATGGTGGTCGGCTTCGCCGCCGGAGGGATCTCCGACGTGCTCGGCCGGGCCATCGCGATCCCGCTCTCGAAGCAGCTCGGCCAGCAGGTCATCGTCGAGAACAAGCCCGGCGCAGGCACGACGATCGCGGGCGACTTCGTCGCAAAGTCGGCCCCGGACGGCTACAACATCTGGCTGCAGGACATCACCACGCACGCCATCAACAACACGCTCTACCCGAAGCTGCCCTACGACTCGACGAAGGACTTCAGCTTCGTGGCGATGGTCGCCTCCACGCCGCTCATGCTGGTCGTGCACCCGAGCACGCAGGCGGCGAGCGTGCGGGAGCTGATCGGGCTCCTGAAGGCGAATCCCGGCAAGCTTTCGTACGGCTCGTCCGGCAACGGGACCATCGTGCATCTCTCGGGCGAGATGCTGAAAGCCGCCGCCGGCGTCGACGTGCTCCATGTCCCCTACAAAGGCAGCAACCCGGCGACGCAGGCGATCCTCGGCGGCGAGGTGACGTTCGTGTTCTCGACCATGCCGCCGGCGATCTCGAATTCGAAGGCCGGCAAGCTGCGCGCACTGGCCGTGACCACGCCCAAGCGCGTGGCCGCGGCCCCCGAGGTGCCGACGATGATCGAGGCCGGGCTGCCGAACTTCGAGATCGTGCTCTATTCGGGCATTCTCGGCCCCAGGGGAATGGACCGCGCGCTCGTGCGCAGGCTGAACGCCGAGTTCGCGAAAGCGGTCGAGTCGCCCGAGATGAAGCAGGTATGGCAGAACCTCGGCGCCGACCCGATCGTGATGACGCCCGAGGCGTTCGAGGCCGCGACGGCGCGCGAGATCGCGAAGCTGGCTCCCGTGGTCAAGGCGTCGGGGGCAAAGCTCGAGTGAGGCTGCTGCCGCAGCACTCGCGCTACGACTTTCGACCGCTTCCCGAACGCAAGCCTTACGCCTGGCCGCTCGGCAGGCGGCTCGCGTTCACGGTCACGACCAACATCGAGTGGTTCGCTTTCGGCACGGGGCTCGGCCACGACCCGGCGAAGACCGGCGAGCCGCAGACTCATCGCAACTACGCCTGGCGCGACTACGGCAACCGGATCGGCGTGTGGCGCCTGTTCGAGCTGCTCGACGAGCTTGGCCTGCCGGCGGGGCATTGCACCAACAGCCTGGTCTACGACTATGCGCCGCAAATCACCGATGCAATCCGCGGGCGCGGCGACGAGCTGATCGCCCACGGCCGCAGCAACGCCGAGAACCTGCTCGGCCTCTGGCAACCCGACGAAGAGCGGATGCTGCGCGAAGTCACCGAGACCATCCGGCGTCGCGAGGGCCGAGCGCCCGCGGGCTGGTTCGGCGCCGGGGCCTACGAGAGCGCGCACACGCCCGATCTTCTCAAGGAGCTCGGTTACCGCTACCTCATGGACTGGCCGATGGACGACCAGCCGGTGTGGCTGGCCACGCGCTCGGGCCCGCTCCTCTCGGTTCCTTACCCGATCGAAACCGACGACGCGCAAGCCATCATCCATCGCAAGTGGTCGGCGGCGACGTTCGCCGACGCCGTGGTCGACCAGTTCGACGAGATGCTGGCGCAATCCGAGCGCCATGCGCTCGTCATGAACGTCTCGCTCCATCCGTATGTCTTCGGCCAGCCGTTTCGCCTGCGGCGCCTGCGCAGCGCGCTCGCCCACTGCCAGAAGCGCCCGGGCGTCTGGTACTGTAGGCCCGGAGAAATCGCAGAGCACTGTTACTCACTCGGAGAACGCGTTACATGAAGCGTCGGTTCAAGAAAACCCTGGCGTTGATCGCCTTGGTGCCGATTTTGGGATGGGGGCAAGACTATCCCTCGCGGCCGATTCGCGTCGTGGTGCCGTACTCAGCCGGAGGTTCCTCCGACGGACCGATGCGCGTGATCGCGCAGGAGATGTCGAAGCAGCTCGGCCAGCAGATGGTGGTCGAGAACAAGCCCGGGCAGGGCGCGATGCTTGGCAGCGCCGAGGTGGTGAAGGCGCCGCCCGACGGCTACACGCTGCTCCTCGCCTCCAATCCGAACGCGATCAGCGCTTCGCTGTACTCCAGGCTGACGCACGACCCGGTCGAGGATTTCGCGCCTATCTCGCTCCTCGCGAGCGAGCAGGCGGTGCTGCTCGTGAATCCGTCGATTCCCGCGAAGAACCTGCAGGAGTTCATCGCCTACGTGAAGCAGCGTCCGGGAAAGCTCGATTACTCCTCCTCCGGCAACGGCAGCGCCCAGCATCTCTTCATGGCGATGTTCCTCTCGATGACCGGACTGCAGATGAACCACATCCCTTACAAGGGCAGCGCGCAGGCGGTGACCGACCTCCTCGGGGGCCAGGTGGCCGCTGCGATGCCGGGCCTCGCCGCGATGCGCGGGCACATCCGCGAGGGCAGGGCGCGCGCGCTCGCCGTCACGGGCGCGAAGCGCGCCGGCGCCGCTCCGGAGATTCCCACCATGATCGAATCGGGCCTGAAGGGGTACGAGCTCTACGTGTGGATGGGCATCCTCGCGCCGAAGGGAACCCCGGCCGCGGTGATCGATCGCCTGCACCGCGAGTTCACCACGGCGCTGCGCGCGCCCGCGGTGAAGACGTTCATGGACGGCGCCGCGATCGAGGCGGTGGGCTCCACGCCCGCCGAGTTCGGCGCATTCTTCCGGGAGGAGAAAGCGCGCTGGGCGAAGATCATCAGGGAAACCGGTGCCCGCATCGACTGAGTTTGTCCGCGCGGGGAACTGGGTCTTCGGGACCGGGCTGCGCGACACCGATCCCGAAAGCTTGTTTCGTCATATCAACAGCGAGCTTCACCGGTTGGGAAGCTCGATGTCCCTCGTGGCGAGGCTGGACCAGTACTACCCGGACGCACGCGCCGTCGCGCCTTACCATGCGGCGCGCAAGCAGGTGTTCGACCGCCGCCAGGTCGCGCCGAGCACCTCGGTCATCGTGAGCGGCCTGCAGGACCCGCAGGCCGGGTTCGACGTTCAGGTCATGGCGGCGACCTCCGCGAGCGGTCTCGTGCTCGAGGAGATCGGCGCCGGCCTCAGCCGGCCCGAAACATCGGGCTACGCGCCGTGCCTGCGGGTAGGCGACCTGGTTTTCGTGGCCGGACAGCTCGCGCGCGACGGCACCGGCGCGGTCGTCGCGTACGGCACTGCGGACGAGACCGCCTACATCTTCCACCGGCGGCTGTTGCCGGCACTGGAAGCTGCGGACAGCGGCCCGGAGCTGGTCCTCAAGGCGCAGGTCTATCTGAGCGGGAACGAAGACCTGGACCGCTTCCACACGGTCTGGCAGAACCTGTTTCAAGGCCTGGCCCCGCCGACCACCGTGGTGGCGGTGCGCTATCCCGCGTTTCTCACTACCGAGGCGACTGTCGAGGTCAACCTGATCGCGGCGCGCCGCTCCGCCCGCAGCCGCGTTCGCCATATCGAGCGTGGCGACGTCCGCGCGCGTATGCTGGATGGCCTGCTCTTGGTCGGGGGCGTGGACGGGGCCGATCTGGACGAGGTGGTGCACAAGGCGAGGCCGGTCTTCGCCGAGGCCGGAAGCGATGTCTCGAACGTGGTGAGGGCGCTCGTATTTCACCCCGGACACGGCGGCCTCGCCGGCGCAAGACTGCCGTTTCGCTTCACCGCCGTCGAGGTGCGGGCCGGGTTAACCGTCGATCTCTGGGGCTACGCGCCGAAACCATGAAGGAAAAGCCGCTTCTTCCGCAGCACAGCCGATACGACTACGTTCCGCTCATCGAGCGCAAGGACTACAGCTGGCCGGACGGCAAGCGCCTCGCCTTTGCGCTCACTCCCAACATCGAGTGGTTCGCCTTCGGCGCGGGGCTCGGCCACGACCCGGCGAAGACCGGCGAGCCGCAGACCCACCGCAACTACTCATGGCGCGACTACGGCAACCGCATCGGCGTGTGGCGGCTGTTCGACCTGTTCGACGAGCTCAAGCTGCCCGCGGCCCACAACGCCAACTCGCTCCTCTACGAGTACGCGCCGCAGATCATGGACGCGATCCGCAGGCGCGGCGACGAGGTCGTGGGCCACGGCCGCACCAATGCCGAGAACCTGCGCGGCCTGTGGCAGCCCGACGAGGAGCGGATCCTGCGCGAGGTCACCGAGACGATCGCGCGGCACGAGGGCGCGCCGCCGTCAGGCTGGATGGGCAGCGGCGCCTACGAGACGCCGAATACCCCCGACCTTCTGAAGGAGCTCGGCTACAAGTACCTCATGGACTGGCCGATGGACGACCAGCCGGTGTGGCTGCGCACCCGCTCCGGGCCGCTGCTTTCGATTCCCTACCCGATCGAGCTCAACGATGCGCAGGTCGTGATCCACCGCAAGCAGGACGCTTCCGACTTCTGCGACATGGTCGTCGACCAGTTCGACGAGATGCTCGAGCAGAGCGAGCGCCACCCGCTCGTGATGAATGTCTCAGTCCACACCTACGTGTTCGGGCAGCCGTTCCGGCTGCGCCGCCTGCGCAGCGCGTTGCGCCACTGCACCGGGCACGCCGGCGCTTCCCGCGTGTGGTGGACGCGGCCGCGCGAGATTGCAAATTTCTGCACGAGCCTGCCAAAAGGTCTCATCCCCGGAAGCACTTAGGTGAGGGTTTGTCAGTCCGCGCGAGGCGCCGGCTGGACCGCAGGTACAGTGGCAGTCCATGCAGCCCGCTCCGGAATTCAAGCCGGTCGAGCACACGGTGAGCGTCCTTTTGCTCGAGGACGACCCCGACTTTGCCGCGCTGGTGCGCCGCTGCGTGGCCGGCCTCTCGGGGCAGCCCGAGCTGGTCGCCGCGCAGACGCTCGGCGAAGCCGTGGCGGCGCTGCGGGGCAAGTCTTTCGACCTCGTGCTTGCCGACCTGTGGCTTCCCGATTCCGCCGGCCTCGATACGCTCCAGCGCGTCACGGCCGCGACGACCTGCCCGATCATCGTGCTCACCGCGAGCGACGATCCGGGCATGCGCGAGGCAGCTCTCGCCGCGGGCGCGTACGAGTTCGTGCAGAAGACCGACTTCGATTCGCAGGTGCTCGCGCGCCTGGTGCGCCTGGGCGCGATCCAGGCGCGAACCTTCCGCTCGCTGCGCCAGAGCGAGGCCCGCTTCCGCAGCCTGACGCAGCTCTCGTCGGACTGGTACTGGGAGCAGGACAGCGAATTCCGCCTCACCTTCATGTCGAGCCACATGGGCGAGCGCACCGGGCTCGCCGCTTCCGACTACCTCGGCCGCAAGCGCTGGGAACAGCCGGCGCCCAACCTGAGCGACGCTGACTGGGCGCGCCACCGCGCCCAGCTCGAGCGCCACGAGCCGTTCCGCGACTTCGAGATGCAGCGCAAGCTCGAGGGCCGCGGCAGCGTGTGGCTCTCCATCAGCGGCGAGCCGGTCTACGACGCCGACGGCCACTTCGTCGGCTACCGCGGCGTCGGCCGCGACATCACGGCCCAGAAGCGCGCCCAGGCCGCGTTGCAGCGCTTCCGCACCGCGCTCGACCGCTCGGCCGACATGTTCTTCCTGGTCGACATGCAGGAGAACCGCCTGCTGGACTTCAACGAGACTGCCTGCGCGGCGCTCGGCTACGCGCGCGAAGAGCTCCTCGGAATTCGCTCCGACAAGGTGCTCGCGGGCCGCACTCTCGAGGAGATCCGCGCCGCGCACCGCGAGCTCATCAAGAATCGCACTCTCACGGGCGAGACCAGCTACCGGAGGAAGGACGGCAGCATCTTCCCGGTGGAGGTGCGCCGCACGGTGCTCGAGACCGCTGAAGGCCGCATCCTGGTCATCAACTCGCGCGACCTCACCGAGCGCAAGGCGGAGGAGGCGCGCAAGTCCGCGCACCTGCGCTACCAGCAGCGCATCGCCACGTTCGGCCAGTCGGCGCTCGCCTGCAGGGACGCGCGCGAGCTCAGCGAGGACGCAGTGCAGCAGGCGATGCTCGCGCTGGGCGCCGATACGGTCGGCTATTTCGAGCGCGGCGCCGAGCGCGGCGAGCTTGTCGCGCGGGCGATCGCCGGATACGAGGCCGAAGGCAAACGGAGCGCGATGACGAGCTACGACCCGCTCTCGTCGGCGTCGAGCGACGATCCGATCTCGCACGTGCTGCAGACCGGCGAGTACTTCTCGGCCGCGCAGTGCTCGCTTCCCTTCGACTGGGCGCGAACCGGCAGCACCGCGGTGGTACCGGTGCCGGGAGACACCGAGGTGCGCGGCGCGCTTTGCGCGGTGTCGCGCGGAGGCAGCTTTGCCGCCGAGGAGCTCAACTTCCTCGACGCGGTCGCCGCCGTGCTGAGCGCCGGCCTGAAGCGCCTTGCCAGCGAGGAGCGCCTCGCCTATCTCGCCCAGTTCGACTCGCTCACCGGGCTGCCGAACCGCGGCCTGCTGGCGGACCGCTTCGCCCAGATGATCGAGCAGGCGCGCCGGCGCAGCCTGGTCCTCGGCGCGCTGTTCGTCGACCTCGACGATTTCAAGAGCGTGAACGACACGCTCGGGCACGCTGCCGGCGACGAGCTTCTCAAGGAGGCCGCGCGCCGTCTCTCCGACGCGGTGCGCCAGGGCGACACGGTCGCGCGCATCAGCGGCGACGAGTTCGCGCTGGTGCTCGCCGACCTATCGCGACAGGAGGACGCGGCGCTCGTGGCGCAGAAGATCGTCGAGTGCCTCGCGGCGCCGTTCCAGATCGCCGGCCACGAGGTCCTGGTGACGGCGAGCGTGGGCATCGCCTCGTACCCGGCCGACGGCCACGACGCCGAAAGCCTGCTCGGGGCGGCGGACGCCGCCATGTACCGCGCCAAGCAGTCCGGCCGCAACACCTACCAGTTCTTCACCTCCGAGATCAACCAGCGCACCCGGGCGCGCGCGCTCCTCGGCGCGGACCTGCGCAGGGCGCTCGAGCGCGAGGAGTTCTCGCTCGCCTACCAGCCCAAGTTCGACCTCGCCACGATGCGGCCCTGCGGCGGCGAGGCGCTCCTGCGCTGGAACCATGCCGAGCGCGGGTCAGTACCGCCCGCGCAGTTCGTCCACGTGCTCGAGGAGAGCGGGCTCATCGTCAAGGTGGGCGAATGGCTCCTCGCGCGCGCCTGCGAGGACCTCCTGGCGATCAACGCCGCGAGCGCGCGGCCGATCCCGATCGCGGTCAACCTGTCGGCGCGGCAGTTCCGACAGCACGACCTCGCCGCAAGAATCCGTGCGCTGATCGCGGAGGCCGGCGTGCCGCCCGAGCTGATGGAGCTCGAGATCACCGAGAGCCACCTGATGCACGACCCGGCGCAGGCAATCCACGCCATGCGCACGCTGCGCGACGAAGGCGTGCGCATCGCGATCGACGACTTCGGCACCGGCTACTCGAGCCTCGCCTACCTCACGCGCTTCCCGGTGGCCGCGCTCAAGATCGACCGCTCGTTCGTCGCCGGCATTGGGCGCGAGGCGAGCGACGCCGCCATCGTGCGCACCATCATCGAGATGGCGCGCAGCCTCGGCTCGACGGTGATCGCCGAGGGCGTCGAGACCCAGGCGCAGGTCGGCTTCCTGCGCCGCTTCGGCTGCCACCAGGCGCAGGGCTTCTTCTTCGCCCCGCCGATGGCGATCGGCGACTTCATCCAGCTCATCTGCTCGGACAACGTCGCCCCGCCGCGGAAAAAGTTCGTCAGCGCGCGCTGATTTCGGACTTGAGTGCCTTGATCTCTGCCGGGGCCGCAGTGTCCTCGTCAAACGGCCGCCCGGCCTTGCGGTACCAGTAGCGCGCGTTCGAGCGGTCGCCTTCCATGATGTGCACGATCCCGTGCGCCCAGCAGAAGAGGCGCGACTCCTCGTCCTCCTGGACGATCGCGTGCGCCGCCTGCCAGTCGCCGTTCTCCAGATGGGTCAGCGCCCGCCTCAGATCGCCCTTTGGTTTTTCCTGGCTCAATCTAAGCGTGCTCCCGAGATCTCGACCAGTTTGCGCATGCGCTCGGATTCCGTCACGACGAAGCGCGCGAACTCCTCGGGCGAATCGGCCACCACGGTGAGGCCGAGCTCGCCGAATCGCTCGGCGAGCCGAGGATCGTGCAGCGCCCGGGCGAATTCGGCGTTCAGCTTGCTTACCACCGGCCTGGCGGTCGCCGCCGGCACGGCGAAGCCGTACCACACGCCGATGTCGAAGCCAGGCACGCCGGACTCGTCCGCGGTTGGCACCTCCGGCGCCTGCGGATGCCGCTTCAGCGCCGTCACCGCCACGGCCTTGAGGCGGCCCGAGCGTACGTGCGTGATGACATTGGAAAAGTTGTCGCACATCAGCGGCACGCGCCCCGCGAGCACGTCCTGCAGCGCGGGCGCGGGACCCTTGTACGGTACGTGCAGCATGTCCACCTTGGCGCTGGTCTTGAGCAGCTCGCCGCACAGATGTCCGGTCGTGCCGTTGCCGCCGGAAGCGAACGCGAGCGCACCGGGCTTCGCCTTCGCGAGCGCGAGCACATCGCCGATCGTCTTCACCGGCGTGTCGGGATGCGCGACCCACATGTTCGGCGTGGCCGCGGCGTTGATGACCGGCGTCAGGTCCTTCTGCGGGTCGTAGGTGAGCTGCTTGTAGAGCCAGCGGTTGGTGGCGAGGATCGCCGAGGGCGCCGTCAGCACCTGGTGGCCGCTCGCATCGCCGTGCGCGACGAGCGCCGCGCCGAGGTTGCCGCTGGCGCCTGGCCGGTTATCCACGACCACAGGGACGCCCATGGACTGCGAAAGCGCCGGCGCGAGCGCGCGCGGAATGAGGTCCGAGGTGCTTCCGGGCGGGAAGGGCACGACGATCGTGATTGCGCGAGTTGGAAATGGCTGCGCAAACACCAACAACGGATAAAGAAACAAGACAAGCGCTAGGCGCATGCGTACTTTTGCAGGCTCGCGATCATCGAGGTCCGCAGCATGTACTCGCGCGCGAGCCGCGGGTCGGCCGCGGTGCGCGTCATCAGCGCTTTCCAGCGCTGGTGCTCTTCGGGGTCCTTCGCCTCCAGGTTCCGCTTGTTGGCGATTGTAATCGTGTTGACGTACTCGAGCGCCACCGGCCGGCGCTGGCGCTCGTAGCGGTCGAGCTCGTCCTCGGCGGCGCGCCCCGCGATCACCGCCGCGAGCTTTTCCGCGAGGTTGAAGGCGTCGTGGATGCCGCCGTTCATGCCCATGCCGCCGAGCGGATTGTTGAGGTGCGCGGCGTCGCCGGCGAGAAAGCAGCGTCCCTTGCGGTAGCTCTGCGCCACGCGCTGGTGTACCGAATACAGCGTGCGATGCCTCACCTCGTATTGTGAGGGTGAGGGATGAACCCGTCGCAGCCGCCGCTGGACGGATTCGTCCGACAGCGCCGCCTCGTCTTTTTCTTCCTCGGGCACGGGAAACATCGCGCGCCACACGCCCGGCACTCGCAGGAGGAAGAACCATTCCTCCGGGTCGGCGAAATAGGCGACGTCGCACAGCCCCGGCGTGGCGGCGGCGAAGTCGAACGGCGTGCTCGCGACGAGGAAGCGCTCGGGCCAGGTAAAGCCCTCGAGCGCGATGCCGAGCGCCTCGCGCACGCGGCTGCGGCCACCGTCCGCGCCGATCACCCAATCTGCCTTGATTTGCCTTGTCCCATTCACGAGCACAGTGACCGAAGCTGCGTCCTGGCGCACGTCGGTCACCTGGCAGCCGAATTCGATGCGCGCCTTGGTCGCGAGGCGCTCCGCGAGCACCTGGTTCAGCCTGTACTGCTCGCACTGCACCCGGTAGGGATGGCCGGTCTCCTCGCCGATCACGCCGAAGTCGAGCTCCGCCACCCATCCGGCGCGGTCGCGGTACTGCAGCAGCGGCGCGACGCGGCCCATCTCGATCAGACGTTGCGTCGCGCCCAGCCGCGCCAGCATGTCGAGCGTCGGCGGCTGGAAGGTGGAAGCGCGCAGGTTCTCCGGCAGGCTCGGCTCGGCCTCGAGCACCCTTACCGGCACGCCGGCATCGGCGAGCACGTTTGCCGCGCAAAGGCCCACCGGCCCGGCACCCGCGATCAGGACCATGAACCATGATCCCGTTCAGTGAAGGGCGATTCCAGGGCCAGGCCCCGAAAAGCGGCATAGCCGAGCAGCAGTGCGACGCCGTAGACGATCGTTACGCCGAACCTCTGGGGATGCGACAGGGGGTCGAGCAGCCGCTCGACGATGTCGGCAAGCAGGAATCCGCACCAGCCGAGGAGCGCCCCGAACAGCAGCAGCCGTTTCATGAACGGGCTCATCAAGCGCATGTTGGTCGAGCGTCCGACGCTTGGCAATCGCAGGCTGGCGCAACGCGCTAATATCAGCGCGGCGTCATCTTTCCTCCGGAAGGCCATTTTTATGAAGCCCAAGCAACACCTGGAATTCGTGAACGTCGACCTCGATTCCGGCTGGGAGCGGCCGCCGGGCTATCCGCCGGGGTTCTGGCAGAAGATCCTCGCCTCGGACCTCGACGAGGTGCAAAAGCGCGGCAGCCGCACGCGGCTTCTCAAGATCGAGGCCGGCGCCTTCTCCACCGAGCCCTTCGTCCACGACCACTGGGAGGAGGTCTACGTGGTGCAGGGTGATCTCGTGGTGGGGAACGACAAGCAGGGCAAGGGAGGGGAGCAATCCTTCGCCCCGACGTACGCCTGCCGCCCGCCCGGCGTGCACCACGGGCCGTTCACTTCGCGCAACGGCTGCGTCCTCCACGAGATCCACTACTATGAGACGTCGGGGAAAAAGTAGGTGCTGAAGAGCGGCTCAGAACACCTCGAATCGCTGCGCGACGGGCGGGTCGTCTACATCGGCTCGGAGCGAGTCGGGGACGTCACCGCGCATCCGGCGTTTCGCAACGCCGCCCGCACGGTCGCCGGCATCTACGACATGAAGCTCGCGCAGAAAGAGGCGATGAGCTTCGAGGAGGACGGGGAGCGCTATTCGATCTACTTCCTGAAGCCGAAGACGCGCGAGGACCTGGCGCGCCGCAGCCGCGGCCATCGCCTGATCGCGGAGCTGACCTACGGCATGTTCGGGCGCTCGCCCGACCACGTCGCGAGCTTCGTCACCGGCATGGCGATGAAGCCGGATGAACTAAAACCACCGCATGCCCACGCGGCCCATCTTCTTTCCTTTTACGACGAAATAAGAAAAGCCGACACGTACGTCGTCTACGCCGTCGTCCCGCCGCAGGCGGCGCGCAACCCGGAGTTCTACAGCCGCCAGAACATTCCCGTCCCGGCGCTCCAGGTAGTGCGCGAGGAGGACGACGGCCTGGTCATCTCGGGAATGAAGCTGCTCGCCACCGGCGCGGTGCTCGCGAACGAAGTGTGGCTCGGCAACGTGATCCCGCTCGCGCCCGACCAGAAGAAGCAGGCGATCACCTGCTCGCTGCCGATGAACGCGAAGGGGCTGTCGCTCTGGTCGCGCAAGCCCTTCGAGCGCGAGGCGAAGAGCGAGTTCGACGCGCCGCTCGCCTGGCGCTACGACGAGACCGACAGCATGGTGATGTGCGACCAGGTCAAGGTGCCCTGGGAGCGCGTGTTCGTGCACGACGACGCGCTCCTCTCGCGCGACGTCTACGTCAAGACGCCGAGCCACTGCTTCGGCAACCACCAGTCGAACGTGCGCTTCTGGGCCAAGATGCGCCTGATTCTCGGCCTGTGCAGCAAGATCGCGCATTCGACCGGCGCGATCGAAGTCCCCGCGGTGAAAGAAGTGCTGGGCCACATGTCCGCGGTCGAGGGCTGCATCGCCGGCATGGTCCACGGCCAGATCGAGGCGCTCGAGCGCTGGCCCGAAGGTTACGTCTGCTTCAACCGGCGCATGATGTACGCCGCCCTCGAGTGGTGCACGCAGAACTACTCGACCTTCATCGACCGGCTCCGCGAGCTCTGCGGCGGCGGCGTGTTCCAGATGCCCGCCGACATCTCCGTCACCGGGGACAAGCACCTCGCGCGCCAGTTCGACGCCTACTTCCAGACTCCGCAGGGTGGCGCCGTCGACCGGATGAAGCTCTTCAAGCTCGCCTGGGACCTCGTCGGCTCGGAGTTCGCCGGCCGCCACCTGCAGTACGAGAAGTTCTACGCCGGCGCCTCGTTCATCGTGCGAAACCATGCCTACCGCGAGACCCCGTGGGGCGAGTATCACGGCATCGTCGATGGGCTGATGTCCAGTTACGATATTCCCCGCTGAGCAGTTGCGTCTGCGCATCGATCTTTCTACGATGGAGTGGAGGGGAGGTGCGCGATGAGTCCAACGATCGTGGTGGCCACGCTGCTGGCCGGCGCGGCGATGCTTCCTGGGTACGCGAACGCACAAGACCTTTTCCGGGTTACCCTGCTCGGAACGGGTACGCCAACGGCGAGGCTGGATAGACTCGGACCGGCGACGCTGGTAGAGGCCGGCAACGAAAAGCTCCTGTTCGACGCGGGGCGCGGCATACCGATCCGGCTCGCGCAGACACACATCCCGGTGGCGCGACTCGATGCGGTCTTCATCACGCACTACCACTCCGATCATGTGAGCGGCATCCCGGACGTTTGGCTCACGGGCTGGCTGCCTGGAGCCGGCGCGCGGGCCCGGCCGTTCCGCGTGATCGGCCCGACCGGCGCCAGGGAGCTGATGAGCAACCTGGAGAAAGCCTACGCTGCGGACGTGCGCATCCGTATCGCCGACCAGAAGCTCGACCCTGCGGGCGCCAGGATCGTAGTGGAGGAGTTCGCATCGGATGGCGTCGTCTACGAGCGCGGCGGCGTGCGTGTAACCGCTTTCGAAGTCGATCACGGCGATGAGATCAAGCCCGCGTTCGGTTATCGGATCGACTATAAGGGCAGGTCGGCCCTGCTCTCTGGGGATACGCGTTTCAGCGAAAATCTGATCCGCAACGGTATGGGCGTGGACCTGCTGGTGCATGCGATCGCTGGGGCCAAGCCCGAGCTGCTGCAAGACCCCGTGATCCGGCTGATCCTCGATCACCATACGCTGCCGCCGCAGGCCGCGACCGTGTTCAACAGGACCAAGCCCAAGCTGGCGGTATACACGCACATCGTCCAGCAGCGCACGGCCACCGTCTCACCGCCTACCGTGGAGGAGATCGTCGCGGAGACCCGCAAGACCTATTCCGGGCCATTGCAGGTCGGGCAGGACCTGATGAGCTTCGACATCATCGATGCTGGAGTGAAAGTGAACCATCCGCCGCAATAGGCGGCCAGCGGATGCAATACGACATCGTGATCCGGGGCGGATCGGTCTTCGACGGGAGTGGCGGCGCGGGCAAGCGGACGGACCTCGCCGTCCGGGACGGGAAAATCGCGGCGATGGGCGATCTCGCCGGCGCTCAGGCGCGGAAGGTGATCGACGCCGCCGGGCTCGCGGTCGCGCCCGGCTTCATCGACATCAAGACGCACTCGGACTTCACGCTGCCGATCAATCCCAAGGCCGAAAGCAAGGTGCGCCAAGGCGTGACGAGCGAGATCATCGGGCACTGCGGCTTTTCGGTCGCGCCATGCCTGCCGGGAAAAGTCGATCTGCTGCGCGACTATCTGAGCCCGAGCGCGCCGTGGCTGCCTTTCCGGCAAATGCGCTTCGCCGAGTACCTCGATACATTTCCTCCCGCCTCCGTCAACGCCGGCATGCTGGTGGGGCACAACACGCTGCGCCTCATGGTGATGGGCATGGAGCGACGCGCGCCGACCGCGCCGGAGCTCGGGCAAATGATGGAGCTGCTCGAGGAAGGGCTCGACGCGGGCGCGCTCGGCCTGTCCTCGGGGCTGTTCACTTCGCCGGGCGCCTATGCCGACCGGGTGGAAATGCTCGCGCTCGGCGCGGTGTTGAAGCGCTACAACGCCGGCTACTTCACGCATCTGCGGGACGAGTCGAACCGGGTGATCGACGCGGTCGAGGAAGCGATCGAGCTCGGCGAGCGCTGCGGCGTGCACGTCCAGATCGTGCACTTCAAGTGCTCGGGCACGGACAGCTGGGGCAAGGTCGCGCAGGTGCTGGCAATCGTCCATGCCGCGCGCGAGCGCGGCGTGGAGATCGACCTCGACGCCTATCCCTACACGGCGGGCAGCAATCCGCTCAAGAACATCCTGCCGCAATGGGTCCAGGCGGGAGGTATCGAGGCGATGCTCGAGCGCCTCACCAGCCAGGAGACGCGCGAGCGCATCCGCCGCGACATCGCGGCGGGCGGCCTGAACAACTGGGGCCGGATTCAGGACTGGGACTGCGTGCGAATCTCGATTTCACCTCACCGCCCACGCGACTGCGGCCGCACCATCGGCGAGATCGCCGCCGCGCGACGGAACCATCCGGTCGATGCCCTGTGCGACTTCCTCGTCGAGGATCGCGGCGCGACCCGCGTGCTCGTGACTTCGATTTCCGAGGACGACGTGCGCGCGCTGGTGCGCTCGCCCGAAGTGCTCGTCGGCTCGGACGGCAACTGCGTCGCCACCTACGGCATCGTCAGCCAGGGCATGCCGCACCCGCGCTTCTACGGCACCTTTCCCCGCGTGATCGGCCGCTACGTCGGGGAGCAGAAGGTCCTTTCCCTCGAGACCGCCGTGTCCAAGATGACCGGCGCAACCGCCAAGGCTCTCAGGCTCCGCGACCGCGGCCTCCTGCGCGAGGGCTACCGCGCCGATGTCGTGCTGTTCGATCCGGCCGACTTCACCGACCGCGCGACCTACGACCATCCGCACCAGTACCCGAGCGGGGAGCGCACGACCGTCATCGTCAACGGGACGTTCGTGGTCGAAAACGCAACCCATACCGGCAGCACCCCGGGTGTTGTCTTGCGCCGGCGCTTGGATGGAAGCGTCGGTTGAACAATAATGAGGCGAGGGAACCTGGGAAGATGAGAACCGAACGCGCGATCGGGATGCTTTTGCTGTTCCTATGGGTCTGGAGCAGCGCGTTCGCGCAAGGCTGGCCGTCGAAGCCCGTGCGCATGGTGGTGCCGTTCGCGCCCGGGGGCGTCACCGACTCGACCGCGCGCGTCGTCTCGGTCAAGATCCAGCAAGCGATCGGGCAGCCGGTAGTGGTCGACAATCGCACCGGCGCGGGCGGGGTGATCGCCACCGAGCACGTCGCGAGATCGGCGCCGGACGGCTACACGATCCTCATGGCCTCTGCGGCGCCGCAGACGCTGCTCCAGTTCCTGCAGAAGACAGGCTACGACGGTCTCAAGGATTTCGCGCCGGTCACGCTGGTGAACACGTTCCCGATCGTGCTGATGGTGCATCCGTCGGTGCCGGCGGACAACGTGCGCGAGCTCATCGCGCTGGCCAAGGCGCAGCCGGGGAAGCTGAATTTCGCGGGCGCCGGCGGGCTCACGCAGTTCGCGGGCGAGATCTTCAAATACATGGCCGGCGTCGACATGGTCTACATACCGTACAAGGGCGGTGCGCCGGCCGCAGCCGCGGCGGCAGCCGGCGACGCGCAGGTCACCTTCGCGAATTACTCGGACGCGCTGGTGCACATGAAATCGGGCAGGCTGCGCGCGCTCGGCATGACTTCGGCCCGGCGCTTTCCGCAATCGCCCGAGGTGCCGACGATCGCCGAAGGCGGCATTCCCGGGTACCAGGTCGATTCGTGGAACGGCCTCCTGGCGCCCGCGGGCACGCCGCCCGAGGCGGTGAACCGCATCGCCGCGGCGGTGCAAAAGGCTTTCAAGGACCCCGCGACGAGAAAGCGCCTGGAAGAGATGGGCACCGAGCCGGTCGGCGACACGCCGGCGCAGTTCCAGAGCTTCCTGCAGGCGGAAGTGGCCAAGTGGGGCGGCTTCGTCCGACAGTCGGGCATCAAGGTGGAGCAGTGAAGCCCGAGACGCCGCCGGTGCTCTCCACCGGCTTCAGGGAGGCCGTGGCGCGGTTGCGCGCGGCGGGCCGCGTCCGCACCCTCAACCGCGAGGCCGATCCGGATTACGAGATCGCGTCGATCATGAAGCGGCTCGACGGCGCCGAGGCGCTGTTCTTCCCGAAGGTGAAGGGGCACGGCATGCCCGTGCTTGGCAACCTGCTGTGCAGCCAGGCGAACTGCGAGGCGGCATTCGGCGTCGGCTATCGCGAGATCCGCCAGTTCGTGGCGCGGGCGCTCGGCAACCCGATTGCGCCGCAGAGGCTGACAAGCGCGCCGTGCCAGGAGCACGTCTACAAGGAACAGCTCGACGTCGGCCGCCTGCTGCCGGTGCTGCGGCACACCGAAGCCGACAGCGGACGCTTCATCACCGCTGGAATCGTGGTGGTCCAGGATCCGGAAACCGGGGTGTACAACGCTTCATACCACCGGCTGCAGCTCCTCGGGCCGAGGCGGACCGCGGTCAAGCTCGACTTCGGCCGCCACCTGCGCCTCGCCTACGAGCGCGCGCAGAAGCTGAAGAAGGATCTCCCGATCGCGGTGTGCCTGGGCACCGATCTGGCGGTGCACTACACCGCGGCCACGATGGGCGCCCAGATGCCGGAGAGCGCGGACGAGCTCGCGGTAGCGGGGGGCCTGCGCGGCTCGCCGCTTCCGGTGGTGAAGTGCCTCAGCAACGACCTCTGGATTCCCGCCGAGACCGAGATCGTGCTCGAAGGCCGGATGCGATGGGAGGGTGCCGTCCGCGAAGGGCCGTTCGCGGAGTTCATCGGCTACCTTTCGCCCGAAGGCGACGCGCCGGTGTTCGACGTCGAGGCGCTCACGCACCGCACCGCCCCGATCTACCCGGCGATCAACGGCTACGGCCGCGAGACCGTGATGCTGCGCAAGTACGTGATGGAAGCGAGCCTGCTCAAGGCGCTGCAGGCTTCGGTGCCCATCATCGAAGACGCCGAGATGACCGCGGGCGGCCTGCACCGCTTCATCGCGATCCTGAGCGTCAAGAAGTCGAGTCCGCAGCAGGAAGGGCTGCAGCGCAACGCGATCCTCGCCGCCTTCGCCACGCTGAAGGACCTGGACCTCGTCATCGCGGTGGACGACGACATCGACATCCGCGATCCGGTCGACGTGGAATACGCCCTCGCCACGCGCATGGAAGCTTCCCGCGACCTGTTCGTGATTCCCGACGCACGCGGCCACGAGTACGTGCGCGCCGGGAACAACGGCGTCGTCTCCAAGCTCGGCATCGACGCCACCGTGCCCTTCGAAGAGAAGGCGCGCTTCAGGCGGGCGACGTTCAGGGACGTCGAAATCAGGGACGGCGACTGGCTTACGTAGAGCCGCAGCGGGTCATTCAGGCTCGATTCCCGCGGCCCTGGCGAGATCCGCGAGCATCGCGATTTCCTTGCGGGTGGACGCGGCCATCGCTGCCGGGCTGTTGCCGATCGGCGCGCCCATTCCGATCTCGAGCATCTTCTGCGCGAACTCGCTGCTGCGGATTACCTCGAGCGCCGAGGCGTTCAGGCGCTCGATGATGGCCGGCGGCGTTCTGGGCGGCGCGAGAAATCCGTACGTGATGCTCAGGGCATAGGCCTCGAGCCCGCTGGTTTCGTTCACCGAAGGCGTCTCGGGAAGCTGCGGAATACGCGCCTCGGTCGTGACAGCGAGCGCGCGCAGGCGGCTCTGCTTGATATGGGGCAGGGCGACCGGCACGCCGACGAGGGCGACCTGCACATGCCCGGCAAGCGCATCCGCCACTGCCGGAGCGCCGCCCTTGTACGGGATGTGATTGACCTTGATGGAAGCGAGCTTCATCAAGAGCTCGATGCCGAGATGGCTGCTGCTTCCCTGGCCGAACGATGCAAACGTGATGGCGCCGGGCTTGGCCCGCGCGTAAGCGACGAGCTGCGTCATGCTGGTCGCGGGGAAGGAAGGGTGCGAGACGATGACCATCGGCGAGGCGACGATCTGCGTAATCGGCTCAAAGTCCGCGATCGGGTCGAACCTCAGATTCTTGATCGTGGCCGGGAACATCGCCTGGTTGGTCATGCTCTGGACCATCAGCGTGTAGCCGTCGGGTGTCGCGCGCGCGACCAGGTCGGCGCCGATCGCGCCGCTCGCGCCACCGCGGTTGTCGATGACGAGCGGTTGCCCGAGCACTTTGGAGAGGCGTTCGGCGAACACACGGCCGAGCACGTCGGTCGGTCCTCCGGCGGGCCAGGGGATCACCAGCCTGATCGGCTTGGCCGGATAGGGCTGGGCGAAGACCGGCCAGGCCAGGAGTTGCAGGAGAAAAAGGAAGACGATGTTTCGCACCATGGCTAGTCTCCGGTGATTCTAGTCAGGCTCGAGCCGTCAGGACGTGGATTTCCTCGGGGTAGGTCACGCCGTCCCGGTCATTAAAGCTTCGCAGCGCGTGCGTCACGCTTTCGCCTATCTGCCGGCGCGACGCGTCGTGCGCGGCGGCGACGGCTTCAGCGACCGGCGTCCCCGCAAGGTGCTCGAGGACGAAGCGGTCGAGCCTCGGCAAATGAATGTTCATGCGGCTGACCTGCACGTTGACTTCAGTCAGGCCGGTCGCGATGGCGAGACGCTCCAGCTCCTCCGGTGCGGGCACGTTGCGCGAAGCGCAGAAGCGCGCGGCGGTGGTTTCGCCCGCGAATCGTGCGAGCGCTTCTGCGACGGCGCTGTTATAGATCCCGATGCCGCTCCACACGCTTAGCGCCAGGCGGCCGCCGGGCTCGAGCACGCGGCGCATTTCGCGCATCGCAAGGGGCTTGTCGGGAAAGAACTGGAATCCCTGCTGGCACAGAACGACGCTCACGGCTGCGTCCCGCAGCGGAATGGCGAGCGCGCTTCCCTCGAGCCATTCGATCGGCGCGCCCTCGGGGCGGGGAAGCGAGCGCGCGACGGCGATCATCCCGGAGTTGAGGTCGACGCCGGTGACATGACCCCGAGCCCCCGCACGCTGCGCGGCAATGCGCGTCACCACGCCGGTGCCGCAGGCGAGATCGAGAACGCGCTCGCCTTCGGCGACGCGAGCAGCGTCGACGAGCGGCGGCGCCCACGGCCCAAGGATGTGCCGCGCCACGACGCGCTCGTACAGATGGGCGGCCTCGAGCGTGATTTTGAATGGCTCGTTGATCTTCATTTCGCGCCGTGGCCGAGGCTGCGCGAGATCTGCGCAGCCGCGCGCGTCACGGCCTTGATGAGGTCGGGAGGAGGCGAGGCCGGCACGCTTTGAACCGTTCCCGCCACTGCAAGCGCGCCGGCATAGCCGCCGGCGTGGTTGCGCAGCGGTACGGCGAGGCCGTTGATTCCTGGCAGCACCTGATTCGGCGACGTCGCCCAGCCGCGCGCTCGGACCTGTGCCACCGCGCGCTCGAGGCCCGTGCGCGTGCAGACGGTTTGCGGGGTCCAGGCTTTCAGGGGTTTCGAAAGGCAGCGCCGCAGCAAGTCCTCGGGCCCGAAGGCGAGGGCGACTTTTCCGTGCGCGCTCGCATGCAGGGGCAGCACCGTGCCGGGCTGGGTGGCGAGGTTGACGACCGAAGATCCCTGCATCAGCTCGAGAATCACCACCTCCTCCTCGACGAGCGCCGACAGCGCGACCGCATGGCCGGTTTCGTCGCGCAGTCGGACCATTTCCGGGCGCGCCACGGCGAGGACGTCGAAGCGCTCCCTGAGCCGCTCGCCGAGAACGAACAGCTTGATCCCCGCCGCGTAGCGCTGGGTGGCCGGCTCCTGGCGCACGAAGTCATGGTGCGCGAGGGTCTGCAAGTGCCGGTGGAGGGTGGCCTTCGACGCTTGGAACTGCCGCGCCAGCTCGGACAGACCCATGGGCTCGGCCGAGCGCGCCAGGAACTCCAGCAAGCGCAGGGAGAGGTCTACGGTCTCGGTACCGATGCTTGCACGGTTCATCTGTTGAACCATTGGTTTACATATCGTACCGGAAGCCGGCGGCCCGTCAAGGGCGGAGAATAGCCGCCGGACCCGGACCCGGGAGAGGAGAGCCAGATGAATGCCGTCGTTCGCCTTGCCGCAGGCACAGTGTGTTGCGCTCTTTTCGCCGTGCACGCCAGCGCTCAGGGCGGCCGTGCCCCGGCCGACGCGGCGCTCACTGGCCAGGTCAGCTCTCCCGACGAAGGCCTGATGGAAGGCGTCGTCGTCAGCGCGAAAAAAGACGGCTCGACGATCACGGTCAGCGTGGTCAGCGACGCGCAGGGACGCTTTGCGTTTCCGGCCGCGAGGCTCGAGCCTGGACGCTATACGCTGAAGGCGCGCGCCGCGGGTTACGAGCTCGACGGAGCCCGCGCCGCGGACGTTCCTCCGGACGGGCAGGCCAAGGCCGACATCAAGCTCAGGAAGGCGCGCAACCTCGCCGGGCAGCTTACCAACGCCGAGTGGATGTCCAGCATGCCGGGCAGCGACGAGCAGAAGCAGTTCCTGCTCAACTGCAACGGCTGCCACACCGTCGAGCGCATCATGAAGTCGTCGTACGACGCGGACGGCTTCATGCAGATCTTCCAGCGCATGGCGGGCTACTATCCCGGCAGCACGCCGCTCAAGCCGCAACGGCTGGCCGGCACCGCGACACGCGACGTCGAGCGCGGCGGCAACGGCAGGAAGACCGCCGAATGGCTCGCCAGCGTCAACCTGAGCCAGCAGCAGACCTGGTCGTTTCCGCTGAAGACCGAGCCGCGGCTCAAGGGCAAGTCCACCCGCGTGATCTTCACCGAGTACGACCTGCCGAACCCGCTCATCCAGCCCCACGACGTGGTCCTCGATCGCGAAGGCAACGTCTGGTACTCGGACTTCGGCCAGATGTTCCTCGGCAAGATGGATCCGAAGAGCGGCGCCGTGACGCAATATCCGATCCCGGTGGTCAAGCCGGGCTGGTCGGAAGGCACCCTCGATCTCGAGATCGACCGCGACGGCAATCCCTGGATCGGCGTGATGTACCAGAGCGCCATCGCGAAGCTCGACCGCAAGACCGGCAAGTTCCAGATGTGGTCGACGCCCAAGGAGTGGGACAGCGACGCGGGCCAGCTCGGCCACCTCGCGATCCAGGGCACGCCCACGGACAACAAGGTGTGGATCAAGAACTCCGCCGGCGGCCACATCTATCGCCTCGATCTCGGCTCCAACAAGATGGAAAACCTGGGCGCCTTCAAGGACCCGAGCACCGGCAAGCGCATCGGCACCTACGGCATCCACTCGGACGCGCAGAACAACGCGTACCTGCTCGACTTCGCCGCCGGCAACATCGTCAGGATCGACGCCAAGACCACGCAGGCGACGGTGTACCCGACGCCGACGCCGAACTCGCGCCCGCGGCGCGGGCGCGTCGACCAGGAGGGCCGCTTGTGGTTCGCCGAGTACCAGGGCAACGCCATCGGCATGTTCGATCCGAAGACCGAGCGCATCACGGAGTGGAAGGTGCCGACGCCGTGGAGCGCGCCTTACGACGCCGTGGCCGGGCGCAACGGCGAGGCCTGGACCGGCTCGATGCTGACCGACCGCGTGTCGCGGCTCGACATCAAGAGCGGCCAGTACACCGAGTACATGCTGCCGCGCCCGACCAACATCCGCCGCGTCTACATGGACGACTCGAAGCGCCCCGGCACGCTGTGGATCGGCAGCAACCACGGCGCCTCGATCGTGAAGGTCGAGCCGCTCGAGTAGATGCTCAAGCTGATCGCGAGTCCCGGCGCGCGCGCCGCGCTGCTCGAGCTCGCGCCGCAGTTCGAGAAGGCGACCGGCTACAAGGTCGCGATGGACTTCGCCGTCATCGCGGTGCTGAAGCGCAGGATTGCCGCCGGCGAGGCGTTCGACGTCGTCATCCCTGGCCCGCCGGAGAGCCTCAAGCGCGCGCTGCTCGCGGCCAAGGCGCTCGGCGCGGCGGCGAGGGCATTGCAGCGGTTCCTGACCTCGCCGGCCGTGATCCCGGTGTTCAAGGCGAAAGGCCTCGAGCGCGACTGAGCCGCTACGGCGCCGGGACGGCGGTACGGTTGGCGGGCACGATCTGCGGCTGGTAGCTGAAGACCTCGCGGCTGCGTGAATCCACTTCGACTCGGAGCCAGTTCACGTCGTTGTTTCCATTCTGCTGGTTGTCGCCGAAGGTCTCGACGCGCGTGAAGTTCTCCAGCCGGCGCCCGGCGGAGTCCTGGAACGGCTTGTCGATGCGGAAGTAGTGCGAATCGCCGTGCACGTAGGCGACCGGCTTGCGGAAGGCGATCACCTCGTCGCGCAGTGCCACGAGGAACGCCTGGAACCCGTCGGGCTGGCCGTCGGTTTCGGCGAGCGTCTTCGGGTCGCGCAGCGGCCCGCCCCCGACGATGTCGGCGAGGTTCCAGCCCGGGTCGGCCTGGGCGACGATCATGATCGCGGCGGATCCGCGCGAGCGCGCATCGCGGAAGGCGTCCTGCATCCACGCGATGTTGGCGGCGTTGCGGGCGGCGAATTCCTTCGGGTCGGGTGCCGTGTCGCAGAGGTTGTTGCACGAGCCCTGGATGTTCAGCGTGACGTACGTGACGCCGCGATGGGTCCAGCGCCGGTTCTCCACGCACGGTGTCGGGCCATTGACGCCGAGGCAGAGCGGCGTCGCCTGCACCTCCTGCCGCATGCGCTTCTTGCCGAGCGAGAACGGCGTGGAGAAGAACAGCGCGCGCTCATGGTCGAGGCGCTCGAGCGAGTTGAACCCGCCGTTCGACGGCCGGTCGCAATCGGTCCAGTCGTTGTCGCCGGGGGTGAGCATCGCCGGAGCGCGCAGCGCGTTGAAGTAGCCGAGCGCCTGGACATAGAGCGCGTCGCTGCAAATCGTCGGCGTGGTGGCGCCCGGCGTCCCGTTGCCCGCCTTGAGGTCGCCGTCGTGGACGGTGAACGCGAGCTTCTGGCTGTTCATGTCGGCGATCAGGTTGGGCACGCCCGTCGTCGCCTGCAGGTCCGAGTAGGGCAGGTCGCCCCATAACCCGATCGCGTAGGTTCCGCCGTCGTCGTCGCGGTCTTCGTCGTCGCGGTCGGCCCGGGTATTCGCAGCGATCGCGCCGGCGAGGACGAGCCCGGCCGCGGCCCACAGCACGCTTCTTTTCATCGCGTCTCCCTGATTGAGCTTGATTCGAATTAGGCAGGCGGGCGCCTGCGCGCGAGAGACTACGGTGGAGCGATGACCGGAATGTGAACGCCGCCTGACGCGGCGTTCAGGGTTATTTCAGCGTGGCCGCGATACGCCGGATCTCCGCAGGGGAATGCTCGCCGGACAGCGCCGTCCCGGGCATGAGGTGCTTACCCATCGCGAGCCCTCCGATCGGCACCGGCTCGTAGCCGATCTCGCGGACCAGCGTCGAGGCGACCGCGATCGCTCCCGCATCGTCGCTTGCGAGCGGCATGCCGACGCGCCCCGGCTCCTTGTGCGCCTCGCCCATCTGCGACGCTCCGATGGCGTTGAACGCGCGCACCAGGCGGGCGCCGGGAAGGAGCTCCGCCGAAGCGAGGCCTGCGCCCTTCTCGCGCGCCCAGGTGGCGATCTCGCCGTCGCGGCCGACGAAGGGATTGCAGGTGTCGATCACCACCTTGCCCTTGATCAGGCCGGCGAGGCTCTTGCCGATCTCGGGAAGCGCTCGGTAGGGCACCGAGATCATGACGACTTCGCCGAACGCCGCGGCTTCCCTCGGCGTCCCGGCGCGCGCCTTGGCGCCGAGCTTCGCGGCGAGCGCCTTGTCGTGGTCGAGGTCGAGCGACGAGAACATCACTTCATGCCCGGCCCTGACCCAGACGCCTCCCAGGGTGCCGCCGACCTGCCCCGAGCCGACGATGCCGATTTTCATTTTCCGGCTGCCGGCTTGCGGCAGAGCCGGAAGCGGCAGGCCGCCTGCGATGAGGGTGATCGCGGCCGCTTTGACAAAGGCACGACGATTCATGCGAGTTCCTTTTCGATTTCTAACGGCGCAGCACCAGAACGAGCGCGGCGAGCACGAGCGTCGCGCCGAGAAGCATGGGCACGGTAACGGCCTCGTCGAGGAGGAGCCAACCCCACAGGATGCCGAGCACCGGGACCGCGAGGCCGACGGTCAGCGTGCGCGAGGGGCCGATGTCGCGGATCAGGCTGAAGAAGGGCAGGTACGCGAGCCCGCTGCAGAGGAGCCCGACACCCAGCAGCGCGCTGGCGCTTTCGGCGGTCCAGGCAGCGGGCGGCGACGCGAAGGTCCAGAGCGGTGCCATGATCGCGGCCGCGAAGGCGATCGTGCCGCCGGCGGCCCCCATCGCGGGAAGCCGCCCGGTGCGCTGCTTGATCATCACGCCCGCCCAGCCCCACAGCGTCGCGCCCGCGACCGCCGCCGCCGTCGAGAGGAGCGTGCGTGCGTTCAGCTCGACCGGACCGAGGTTGACGATCAACGCGACGCCGGCGATGCCGAGCGCGAATCCGGCGACCCGCGCGCGGCGCAGCCGCTCGCCCAGGACGGGTGCGGCAATGACCGCCGCCGAGAGCGGCACGAGTCCGTTGATGATCGCGAGATAGCCCGCCGGCAGCGAAGTGGCCGCAAAGGCGTAGCACACGAACGGCAGCACGTTGTTCACCAGGCTGAGGGCGAGGTAATCCTTCCAGTGCTGGAGCGGCGCGATGCGCTGGCGCGCGAAGAAGATGACCCAGGGAACGAGGAAGAGCGCCCCGAGGAGCGCGCGTCCCTCGGCCACCGGCGCCGCGCCGAAAACCGGCACGGCGACGCGCAGGAACAGGAACTGCAACGACCACAGCGTGGCGAGCAGCAGCCACCGTCCCGCGTCGTAGGCTTGCACCTCCTGCTAGAGGTACACGCGCTTCATGTTGTCGGCCGGGTAGCGTGCGCCCGCCCCGGCGCCCACCGGCGCAGCGTCCGAGATCTTCTTCAGATCGGATTCCGAGAGCCTCACGTTCAAAGCCCCGAGATTCTCTTCGAAGCGCTGCTTGCGTTTGGTGCCCGCGATGGCGACCACGTCCTTGCCCTGCGCCAGCACCCAGGCGAGCGCGAGCTGCGCCGGGGTGCACTTCTTTTCCTTCGCGATCGCCTCGAGCCGCGCGGCGAGCGCCACGTTCTTGTCGAGGTTCTCGCCCTGGAAGCGCGGATGCGCGAGGCGCCGGTCGCCCTCGGGCAGGTCCTGCTTACCGTGCACCGAGCCGGTAAGCATGCTCCGGCCGAGCGGGGCGTAGGCGACCAGGGTGATGCCCAGCTCGCGCGTGGCGCGCAGCGTTTCCTCGCCCTCTTTCCGATACAACAGGGAAAATTCATTCTGGACCGCGGCGATCGGGTGCACCTTGTGCGCGCGGCGGATGGTCTCGGGGCGCGCCTCGGACAGGCCGAGCGCGCGCACCTTGCCCTGCTCGACCAGCTTCTTCATCGCGCCGACGGTCTCCTCGATCGGCACGTTCGGATCGACGCGGTGCTGGTAATAGAGGTCGATCACGTCGACTCCGAGGCGCTTCAGGCTCGCCTCGCACGCCTGCATTACGTATTCCGGCCGCCCGTCGACGCCCTGCTTGCCGTCGGCGCCCTTCACCTGGCCGAACTTCGTCACCACCAGCGCCTTGTCGCGCCAGCCGCCCTTGAGCGCGCGCCCAAGCAGCGTCTCGTTGTGGCCCCAGCCGTACATGTCGGAGGAATCGAGGTGGTTCACGCCGCGCTCGAGGGCGTGATGGATGACGCCGATCGACTCCTCGTCGTTGGCGTTTCCGTAGATGCCCGACATCGACATCAGGCCGAGGCCGACTACCGAGACTTCGATCGGCGAGCGGCCGAGCTTGCGCTTTTCCATTGCGTTGGTCCTTAGAACGAGAATTTGATTCTGGAACCGGCGGCGGCCGCGCCGGGCTGGGCAGGCTCCTGCTGCTGCTTGATCACCTTGATGTCGTAGAGCAGCAGATCGCGTTGCACGTCCGGCTGCGTGATCGGCTCGACGCCGTGGAACGAGTCGTTCGTCTTCATGAAGGCGAACAGCGTGTTCGGCAGGTATTCCATGGTGTGCACACGGCGGAAGTGCTCGAACGGGTGGCGCATGCCGCCCTGGCAGGTGAACCCGGGCTCCTTCGGTGCGTAGAGCGAGGTGCCGAGCGGCGCCATCGACGCGTCCGGCGGCAGGTAGAAAAGGAAGGACAGCACCTTGTCCTGGGCATCGGTGTGCGGCGGCAGCGAATACGTGGTGCGGTCGCGCACGACCAGTGCCTCGTCGCCGAAGCGCTGCGCTCTCAGATCGTTGAACCGGTGCTGAAGATAGAGCGCGAACTTGGCGATCATCAGCTCCCCGAACCTCGGCCCGCGCATCCAGCCCATCAGCTCTTCCCAGAAGGCGCGCTGCGCGGGCTCGAGCTTGGCGGTGTGCTCGTGCCGCAGCGGCATCACGAGGCGCGTGTCGGGATAGTCGTCGGCCACGCGGCCCATGGAGCGCAGCGTGCGCAGATGGGCCTCGGACGGAAGGTTGGCTCGCAGGCGGGCATAGAAGTCCTGCGGGAAGATGTCGCGCACGTAGATGTGCGGGTACGGGAATTCGAGCATCGGCGCATTCGCGATGCGGTACTGCACGTGCAGGTCAACGTCGCTCGAAGACATATTCCGCGCATCCTATGAAGGGCCCCGACCTGCGCACCGCGCGTTGCACCTGGGCGGGGTCGTGGCGATAGCCCAGGGCGTGCAGGTGCGCGACCAGCTCGAGGTGATCGGGCAGGTTCTGATTGATCTCCACCAGCAGCGATTTCAGACGCTTGCCGCGCAGCACGCCGGCGGCGCCGGCGATCACCTTGGGCTCGAAGCCGTCGACGTCGATCTTGACATAGTGCGGCTCGGGCACGATCCCGCGGCTGACGAGGTCGTCGAGGCGCGCCGAGAGGCAGCCCTGCGAGTACGCGGG
>Ga0075434_100000222_pt1 | contig 38955 bp, 32 predicted proteins | sample RhiMethybrSRZTD3_FD_75298 | JGI IMG/M metagenome (GOLD analysis project Ga0075434, IMG submission 75298) | Populus rhizosphere microbial communities from Tennessee, USA - Rhizosphere MetaG P. TD hybrid SRZTD3 | ecosystem: Host-associated > Plants > Roots > Rhizosphere > Soil | place: USA...
GCCATGACGGCGAAGTTGCCGCCTTCCAGCCGGGCCAGGAGATCCGAGTCGCGGAAGCTCTTCTTGAGGATCTCCGCCACGGCGCGCAAAACGTTGTCGCCTTCGTCGTAGGTGGTGAGAGTATTGATCTGCTTCAGGCCGGAAACGTCCGCGGACACAATCAGGAACTGCCCCTTCTGGCGTGCGGCGCGCTTGATGTAGGGGTCGCCCAGCGTGATGAAGCCACGCCGGTTGTAGAGCCCCGTCAACCCGTCGATAAATGAAAGGCTGCGCAGCGCGCTTTGCAGGTTCGAGATCTGCAGCGCCGAGCGGACCGCCCGCGCCAGCAGCTCGCCGTCGACCTTGCCTTTCTGTAGAAAATCCTGCGCGCCCGCCTGCAGCGATTGGGAAGCCAGGTCGTCTTCGCCGCGCGCCATCAGCGCGATGACGGGGACGTCCTCGTGCCGTTCGCGGATCCGCATCAACGCGTCGAGCCCCCGCGCTTCCGGCAGCGAGAGGTCCAGCAGCACCACGTCGTACTCGCGCGTGTCGAGGGACTCGAGGCCCTCGGCCAGCCCGGTGACGTGCGTCAGCTCGTAGGGTTGGGCACCGGAAGTGGCCGGGGTCACCTCGCCCATCACCTCCTGCATCAGCTGGGCGTGGCGCATGTTGTCCTCGATGAGGAGAATGCGAACCGCCTCGGTGCCGATGTCCGCCAGCGTCTGTCGGGCGAGCCGACCGGAAATACGGGTCAGGGACACCTCCATAGAGCCATGGGCGAATTGCCGATCCGCGCTTAATCTCCGGGGTATGACCGCCCTGCGCCAGTCATCATGAACCGCATGCTGTTGTTCGGCTGTTGCCTGCTCGCGGGTTGCGATCACGCATGGCCGTACGATTCGTCCCGGCCTGGACCGCTCGGGCCCCAGAGCCAGGTCGTGCCGCGCCGCCTGACGTTCAGCACCGGCGACGACCGCGACCCCTCGGTGCGCGGGAACGTGCTCGTGTACAGCCGCCTGGACCCAGATGAGCGCGGCAACGAGCGATGCGTCGCCGGGCTGCCGCTGGACGGCGGCACCATTCTCTACGAATCCTGCCCCGGTCCACCGCGGACCCTGGCGGATACGTTCGTCGACACCTGGATCGAGCCGGCGCTCTCCCAGGACGGGAACAGGGTCGCCTATATGTGGCAGCAGGGATCGCTCGTGAGCGTGCTCGGGTTCGGCACGACGCGGGTGGTCGTCGCGCCCGCGGACCGCGCGGGCGACACCACCGGGTTCGTGTGGCCGATCTTCTATATCGCGCCGGACGGGAGGCCCGCGGACGCCGTCACCCAGTTGAGCTGGGTGGACGACCGGACGGTCCGCTTCATTATCGGCCACGAGTACGTCTTCAAGGTCAAGGGCGGAGGGCTCGAGCGCTACACCGACACGACGTTCCAGGCCTACGGCCTCGCCGACCTGGACATCGAAACCGGTACGCTGCATGTGAGCCTGCCCGGCGACAGCGCGTTTCAATACACGCCGGCTCCGGACGGCGGGCTGTGGCTCGTCCGCCTGGGTGCGCCGCGGCGCGTGTGGCATCTCGCCCCCCCGCCGGGCGCCGACACGGCGACGATCGTGGGGGACTTCTCCGGGGCCGTCGTCTGGCTCACCAGCGTGGGCGGCATGCCCGCCGCGATCGTGGGTGACACGCTCGTGCAGTGGCTCGTTCCAGGTGACTCGGTTCCGCGCCAGATGGTGGTGGGGGGCGGTGGAGGCCCCGTGCACCGCATCGTCGGGATTCCCGGCTCACGGCGCTTCATCGCGGAAATCGAGCGGGGTTGGGATCTATTCGGTGACCGGGCCAACCTCTGGTTGTACGAGCTGCCCTAGAGGGGAATCGAATCCCGGCCCAGCCGGCCTGTGGCAGGATCGAAGAAATGCTCGGCCGAAACGGCCGCCACCAGCGCCACGATCTGTCCTTCGTCGAAGTGGCAGCGAGCGCGCACCAGGGTTTCCATCGGCAGGCCGCCCTTATTCTCCTCGAATGAGGTCACCGCGTCTGCCAGCTCGAGCGCGGCGCGCTCCGCATCGGAATAATGACCGGCGCTTCCATGATGCACCACGTCCTCGAGAACCTCTCGCGGGACGCCCGCCTTCAAGGCGACATGACGGTTGTGTTGGGCGCAGTACGCACAGCCGCTGCGCTCGGCGGCCAGCTGAGTCACGAGCAGTCGGAGCCTGGGTTCGAGCGGGGCGATCGGCGCCCAGGTCGAGGCGAGGCGGGCATAGGCCGGTAAACCGAGAGGTCCGGGGAGCCGCTTGGGCGTCGCCTGCCTGGAAGTCCCGACCCACGCCGCCAGCCGGTCGTGCAACGGCCACAGGGCGCTCATTTTCGCCTCCGGGAAAGCTGCGCGTACAGGTCATCCAGCATCGCGGCCCCGCGGGCCAGTCGCGTCTCGTCGTCGGCATGGGCCGCGGCGATGCCATCGAGCACCATCTGCAGCCCCGGTGTTTCCGGACGATCGAACTTGTCGTCCTTGCAATCGATGTCGTGCACGATCTCTCCGATGGCGGTCAGTCCGTCGTCATTCAATTGGAAGTGTCGGCATAGTGTCTCGAAGGTGCACCTATCGCCCTCGTGCATGAATTCACCCTCGTACATGTCGAACCGCAGCTCTCCTGGCTCGACGCGATAGCCTTTGGGGGGCACGAAGCGAAACCGAGCCTCTGGGTCGACGAACCGTTTGATGAGCCAGGCCGATGCGATTCGGTCGACGTAAACGCCCGTTCGCGTGACCCAGGTACGGCCCCGCGGCGCTGCTTCCTTTGTGGTCATGTCCTGGCTTCCGGGGTTGTCTTGTCGCTGGGCAAGGGCCGCGATCGCCGCTTCAGCGTCCGGTCGACCGGGCGCGCCGAAATGATCGAGGGCGATGGCGTCCGCCAACCGTTTTTGGAGTCGATCGAGATCGGCCCGTTCTTGTCGGGACGAGGCCGCGATATCGGAATACTCGGCGGCTCGAGCGCCCTGGAATGCCGTCACCAACCGGCGGTTGGTCTCCTCGTCGAAGAACGATCCCTGAGCCAGAGTCGCCTCGCCGCCGTCCGTGGAGATCTCGCGGGCCAGCCACTCGAAGTCCTCTCGGAACTGCTCGCTCACGGGCAGCACGTACACCGTCCGTTTCAGCGCCACGGCGCCGAGGCGCTGCAGACGGCGGCGCAACTTCACCCGCAGATAGTCGGGCTTGGGTGGCAGTTGGTGGATCAGCAGGAGCCATGTGTTTGGTGGTACAGTAGAATCAATCATTGACTCTATAGTATCATCTACGACGATTACCGTCAAGCCAGCAAGCTCCGCATTGTCCTCACTGGGGTATTGACCCCGGGTCCCCACGGGGGACTTTTGTCTGGCAGTTTCTCTCTCGCTTCTCTCACCCGACGGAGATCCGCATGCGTGGCCGCGCCATCACGACCGCTCTCTTGTTCGCCGCAGCCCCGCTCGCGGGACAGACGCTGCAGGACTATTGCAATGGCACCATTCCCATCACGGTCGGACGATGGGCCGCGTACAAGTTCACCGGGGGCCGGAGCGCTGGGACGACCATGCGCATGGCGATCGTCAGCTCCGAGAAGGTGGGGGATTCCACCTTCTACTGGTACGAGCTGCAGATGCATAGCATGCGCGGCAACAAGCCCAACAATACGATCATGCAGATGCTGGTGGCCGGGCTGGCCTCGCCGCGGGTATCGATCAAGGGGCTGATCATGAAGGACAACGATCACCCGGCGACGCGCGCTCCGGAAATGATGATCGGGATGATGTCGCGAGCCTTCACCTCGGGGATGGGACAATATCTCGAGCAGCGCTGCAAGAACGGCAACGTCACGATCGTCGGGATGGAGTCGGTGACGGTCCCCGCCGGAACCTTCCAGGCCATGCATTTCAAGGACAACGAGGGTGGCGAGGGATGGGTCTCCAAGGAAATGGGGCTGTTCGCCGTGGTCAAGGTCATCGGCAAAGACGGGACGGTCATGGAGCTCACCGATCGCGGCGGTGACGCCAAGTCCGCGATCACGGAAACCCCGCAATCGATGATGCACTGATGGACCGGCGCGCGGCTCTCCGACTGCTGGCGGCAGGGGCGGCCGCCGGCACGATCCCCAACGAGCTCGCCGCCCTGGGACGCACGCTGCATGAGCGCCTTGGCCATGGCATGCGGGTCCTCGATCCGCATCAGGATGCGACGATTATCGCCCTCACCGACACGATTCTCCCTGCCACCGACACACCCGGCGCCAAAGCGGCCCGCGTCAACGAATTCATCGACCTGCTGCTCGCCGAGTGGGTGGAGGCGGACGATCGCACCACCTTCCTCACGGGGCTGGCCGGCGTCGACACCCGCGCCCACGAGATGTTCGGCAAGGACTTCGTAGACGGGACGCCGCGCGACCAGGCTACCCTGCTCACGGCGTTGGACGACGAAGCCGCCCGATGGAAGGAGATGCCCGGGGACAAACGCGGTCCGGAGCCATTCTACCGCAGGCTCAAATGGGTCACGTTGTTCGGGTACTTCACATCCCAGGTCGGCGCCGAGCAGGAAGAGCACTATCTCATCATCCCGGGGCGCTACGATCCCTGCGCACCGATACCCACCTCGAAGCGGCCGGAGTGAGCCCGACTATGCCCAAGGTCTATGATGCGATCGTGGTCGGCTCCGGGATGACCGGGGGATGGGCGGCGAAAGAGCTCTCCGAGGCCGGTCTCGCAACCCTGGTGCTCGAGGCGGGGCGCATGGTGACCCTGTCCGACTACGTCGAGCACGTTCCGCCCTGGCAGGTGCGGTTCCGTGGGCTGGACGACCACCGCACCCGCAGCGCCACGCAGCCGATCCAGAAGGAATGCTACGCGTGCGATGAATGGTCGTCCAAGTTCTTCGTGAACGACCACGAGAACCCCTACACGACGCCGGAAGACAAGCCGTTCCTGTTCCTGCGCGGCCGACAGGTGGGGGGCCGCTCGATCATGTGGGGCCGACAGGTCTACCGCTGGAGCGACCTCGATTTCGAGGCGAACCTGCGCGACGGGATCGCCATCGATTGGCCGATCCGGTACAAGGACATCGAGCCCTGGTACGACCACGTCGAGCGGTTCATCGGCATCAGCGGTGAGAAGCTGGGGTTGCCCCAGCTGCCCGACGGGCAGTTCCTGAAGCCCATGGACTTGAACTGCGGCGAAGTCGTGGTGCGCGATGCCGTGGCGAAGCACTGGCCCGGCGAACGCGTGGTGACGATCGGCCGCTGCGCCATTCTCACCGAAGATCATCTCGGCCGGGCCGCCTGCCATTACTGCGGATACTGCGAGCGTGGCTGTGTCACCCGCTCGTACTTCAATTCGATCAACGCCACGCTGCCCGTGGCGCAGGCCACCGGGAAGATGACGTTGCGGCCCCACAGCGTGGTCCACAGCCTGATCTATGACAACAAGAGGAATCGGGTCGCGGGCGTGCGGGTGATCGACGGCGTGACGAAGCATGCCATCGAATTCCGCGCGCGGGTGGTGTTCCTCTGCGCTTCGACCCTCGAGTCGGCGCGGATCCTCCTGAACTCGAAGACGCGGGAATTCCCGGCGGGCCTTGCCAATTCGAGCGGCGAGCTCGGCCACAACCTGATGGACCATATCATGGGCGGCGGGGCGAACGGAAAGATCAATGCCCCCGCCGACCGCAATGACTTCGGCCGGCGACCCAACGGCATTTATGTGCCGCGGTTCCGCAATCTGTCGGGCGGACCCAAGTCCAAGTTTCTGCGGGGCTACGGATTCCAGGGGGGCGCCGGACGTGAAGGGTGGGGGCGCGGCTCCGATCTGCCCGGCTTCGGGGCCGATTGGAAGCACGCCCTGCGCGACCCGGGACAATGGGGCTTCGGCTTCTATGGCTTCGGCGAGTGTCTTCCCAATCACGACAACTATGTCGAGATCGATCCGCACACCGTCGATGCCTGGGGCATCCCCGCGTTGCGGATCAACTGCGCCTACAGCGAGAACGAAAAGGCGCTGATGCAGGATGCGTCGATTGCCGCGGCCGAGATGCTGGCGGCAGCGGGGGCCTGGGACATTTCCCCGTATGTCGAGCTCAATCCGCCCGGGAAGGCGATTCACGAGATGGGCACGGCCCGCATGGGGAGGGATCCCAAGACCTCGGTGCTGAACGCCCACAACCAGGCGCACGACATTCCCAATCTGTTCGTCACCGACGGAGCCTGCATGGCGTCGTCGGCGAACCAGAATCCATCGATCACCTACATGGCGCTGACGGCGCGCGCCTGCGCGCACGCGGTCGACCTTATGAAGAGGAGAGAGATATGAACCAGGGACGGGGAATTCCGCGACGGGAATTCGTCGGTGCAATGGCCGCGGGCGTAGGTGCGCTGACCCTTCCCTCGTGCCTCACCGCCCGCGCGGCGAACCGGATCGCCAAAGTCGGCATCCAGCTGTACACGGTGCGCGATGTGCTCAAACAGGACTTCGAGGGGACGCTCTCCCGGATCGGAGCCATCGGCTACCGCGAAGTGGAATTCGCCGGCTATTTCGATCACACGCCCGAGCAGGTCAAAGCGGCGCTTTCGGCCGCCGGACTGACGGCCCCGTCGACCCACGTCGGCCCCGACAACCTGGACAAGGGCTGGGATGCCGTCGTGAACACGGCGAAGGCCATCGGCCACGAGTATGTCATTGTCGCGTGGATCCCCGAGGAGCGGCGCAAAACGCTCGACGACTGGAAGCATATCGCCGACCAGTTGAACCAGGCGGGCACCGCCTGCAAGGCGGCGGGGCTTCAGTTCGGCTATCACAATCACAACTTTGAGTTCGCGACCATCGACGGGAAGGTACCGTACGACCTGCTGCTGGAGAGCACCGATCCGAACCTGGTGAAGCTGGAGATGGATCTGTTTTGGACCACCTTCGCCGGCGCGGATCCGCTCGCTTATTGGGCGCGTTTCCCGGGTCGCTTCCCGCTGGTCCACGTGAAGGACATGACGCCAAAACCCACGGCGGATGCCGCTCCGGATCGGGTCATGGTGGATGTAGGGAAGGGCAGCATCGATTGGAAGCACATTTTCGCCAAGTCGAGCGTCGGCGGCGTTCAGCACTATTTCGTCGAGCACGACCAGCCCGCCGATCCGCTGGCGAGCGCCAAGGCGAGCTACGACTTCCTGCACGGCCTCGACTTCTAGCGAAGGGTCAGCGTTTCCGTTCCGCCCCGAGCCGGCTTAAGCCGGCTCGGGCTTCGGCGACGTAGGGCTGCAACACCGAATCGCCGCGGGCCCACGTGTCCACGACGTAGGCGTAATCGGCGGCCGCGTCACCACGGCCCAATCGCTCGCGCAGACGTCCGCGCACCAGGATGCGCAGCACGTCGGTCGGCAGAGCGGGGAGCATCGAAACGTCGGCTCCCTCGATCGACGCCAGCGCCTCCTGGTGCCGGCCCTGAGCCTCCAGCAATTGAACGCGCTCCATGATGTCGAGACGGCAAAACGTGAAGCACGCCGTGTCGGGTAGATTGAGAAACTGCGTCAAGGCTTTCGTCGTGTCGCCGCGGGCCAGGGTGAGGTACGCACGCGACGATTGGATCATGTAGCCGATGATATCCTTCGCGATTGGCGGCACACCCGGTGGAAGCTTCCCGATCGAGGCTTCCAGCCGGTGCTCGATTTGCAGCAGCCCGGTCGTGTCCCGCAGCGCCCCCGCCCAGGCGACGGTCCACGGACCGCCCTGGTTCGGCGTCGTCAGCCATTGCGCCCGCACCGCGTCCGCGCTGTCGCGTGGAACAGCGCCCAGCATCGCGAGATCCGTGTACAGGAACGGGTTGGCCGTCCCGAGGGTGCGATACGCCTCGTGGAGGTGACCGCGGTAGGCCTGGGCCAGGGCCAGAGGCTGCCGCGCCTGCGTCGACTCGGCGGCGCTGGTGGCGCGGGTCAAGCGACTCGCCGTGTACGCGCCCGCGATCCGGATCTGGGTTTCAGCGGAATCAGGCCAGCGATCGAACACCCCGCCCATCATGTAGGAGAGTGCAGGCGCCAGCGAGTCGAGCTCGTGTGCCGTCGCTGCGGAGCGGGCAACGTGCGGGTCGACCAGGTGGTCGAACAGGCGGTACAGGTCGGCGTAACGGCCCACGCTGCTCACCTTCAGGAATGCCTCGGCGTAGCGCCTGGCCTCCGCGGGTCCGCGCAGCTGCAGGGCGAGCCCCACCGCGTGGATGTAGGCCGGGGAGAACGACGAGTCGAGCGCAATGGCCCGGTCGAAGGCGTCGAGCGCCTGCTCGTGCGACACGCCGGCAGTCAAACCCAAATGGAAGCGAGCATCGCCGAGCGTGTACCACAGCTCTGGATCGGTCGGGTAGCGCCGCACGGCTTCATCCATCGTCGCGAGCAGCCGCCTGCCGTACGTCCACCAGGCGCCCCCCAGAGCCTGAGGTCCGCTGAATGCGACCGCCATGAGCGAGTCGGCCTGGACGATCAGGCTCTCGCGCGGGGCGAGCCCATGATTCATCCGACCGGCGGCGAGCGCATAGGTCCGCGTCAGCGTGTCCGAGGCCGAGTGTTGCCAGCCGGCCGCCATGGACGCGTGACTGAGCGCCAGCACGAAAGTGCTGTCCTGCGCGATGGCCTGTTGCTGGTAGAACAGGGCCGAATCGTATTGCGAACGGCGCAAGAACTGCTCCCCCTGCAGGAACGCCTTCAGCGCCGGGAGAGATTTCGAGCCCAACGGCGTCCCGCGGACCGCCCCGATGGCCCGCGTCTTTCCGAGCGTGCGCAACACCGCGACGGTGAGCGAATCCGCCAGCCGGTCCATGCGCGCCGATTGGTCGCGTAGCTCGATCTCGTCGTGCGATCCGGTGGCCGCGTCGAACACGGTGGCCAGGAGCCGCACCGAGTCCGGTCCGGCGCCGATGAGCTGGCCGTAGATGACCGTCCGCGCACCCGTGCTGTTGCCCAGCGCCAGCGCGGCGGTGGCATCCCCGCGCCCGCTCCAGCGCTTCACTACGAGCGTAGGGGAGACGGTGCGGAGCGGCCCGGCGCCGTCCAGGCTGCGGGACAGCACATCGACCAGCCCTTCGCGCCACAAGTCGAGCGCCGGATCGAGGACCTCGAATGGGGCGACCGCCACCCGGTCCGTGTCCAACCGAGTCGATCCGCCGCCCCGGAGCGCGAGCCACCCACCTCCAACGAGGACTACCACGGCTCCAGCGACCATGGCCGTGCGTTTCCAGGGGAAGGCGCGACGCCTGCCGTAGCGCACCGACGCGGTGCCACCGGTTGGCGTCGCAATCCCCTCGAGCGCCGGGACCAGCTCGGCCGCGGTCTGGGGACGGTCGGCCGGATTCTTCTCCAGGCACCACATCACGAGGTCGGCCAGGCTGCGGGGCAGCTGCGGCCGGTGCTTCGTGATCGGCTCGATCGGCTCGGTCACATGGGCGGCCAACATCTGGTGGGGACTCATGCCGGCGAACGGCGGCCGCCCGGCGAGCATCTCGTACGCCATCGCCCCCAGGGCGTAGAGGTCGGCGCGATGATCTATGTTGGGATCGCCGACTGCCTGCTCGGGCGCCATGTACGATGGCGTCCCGATCGCGACGCCGATGGAGGTCAGACCGGACGACCCGCTGGCCTGGCTCAGCGCTTTGGCGATGCCGAAGTCGGCGACCAGGGCGTGACCGCCTGAGAGCAGCACGTTGTCGGGCTTGATGTCGCGGTGCACGAGCCCGCGGCCGTGGGCGTAGGTCAGCGCGTCGGCCACGTCGCGGAGGATGCGCAGCGAGTCGCGGACCGGCAGCTCGTGCTCGCGGTCCAGGCGCGACCGCAGCGACTCGCCCTCGATCAGCGGCATCGTATAGTAGAGGAGATCGCCTGCGGCGCCGGCCGTCAGGAGCGGCACGATGTGCGGGTGTTGCAACGAAGCCGCCAGCTGCGTCTCGCGCCGGAAGCGATCGACGCTCAGCCCTGCGGCCAGCTCCGGCGCGAGCACTTTCACCACGACGCGCCGGGTCAGGCCCAGCTCGACCGCGACGAACACACGGCTCATGCCCCCGCCTCCCAACTCCTTCTCGAAGCGGTAGCCCTCACCGAGCGCGGCTTGCAATTGGGGCAACAGATCGCTGCTCAAGGTGCCCGGAAGATACGAGGCATGGCCGCTAGCCGCACCGGGTTACGACCGGTATCGTTGGTCCCCGTGACCGAAGCGGCGCACCTGGCGACCCTCCAGCTGACCTGCTTCGGGACGCCTGGGGCACGGCTCGCCGGGCAAGAGCCGCCGGCGGACGTCCTGTGGCGCAAACATCTCGGCTTGCTCATCTATCTCGCGCTGTCGCTCGATCGAACCCGCGCCCGCGATCACCTGCTCGGATTGCTCTGGCCCGAAAAGCCGGAGCGCGACGCCCGTCATTCGCTCAACGAAGCAATCAGGCGGTTGCGCGCGGGGCTCGGAGCCGATCGCCTCCTGACCCACGGGAACGCGATCACGCTCAACGCGGACGCGCTCGACGTGGACGTCTTGCAGTTCGCCGCCCTCGCGGCCAGCAAGCCGGCCGATGCCGCCGCCTTTCTGCGCGGGGATTTCCTGGAAGGGTTCACCGTCGACGACGCCCCCACCTTCGAGGATTGGGCGACTCGGGAACGCGTGCGCTGGCGTGCACGCGGCGCCGCCGTGCTGGTCGTGTTGGGGGAAGCCGCGCTCACCGCCGGCCGGATGCCAGAGGCCGAAGAAGCCTCCCACAAAGCTCTGGAGCTGGAGCCGCACAACGAGCCGGCGGCGCGAACCCGGATGAGGGCCATGGCGCTGCGACACGACTCGACGGGGGCCGCGGCCTGGTATCAACAATTCACCGATCGCATGGCTCGCGATCTGGGACAACGGCCGAGCCACGAGCTCGAGGCGTTGGCAGACCGCATTCGGAAGGGCGTGCTGCCGCCGCCACCGACCACCCCGGTCGAGGCGCCGCCGCCATTGGTCGGTCAACAAGCGGCCCGGCGCGTCGCCATTCGCGTCATCGGAGAGGCGGTCGCGGGATCCACACGCACCCTCGCGTTGATCGGCGGGCCAGGACTGGGCAAGACGCGATTGCTGACGGAAACGCTGGCGCGCGCCGCGCTGGAGGGAGCGGTCACCGTGGTCGCCTCGCCGCTGGAGAGCGACTACGACTCGCAGTGGAGCACGCTGCGAGCGCTGGCTCGGGCAGGCCTGTCCAGACTTCCGGGCAGCGCGGCGACGGACCCGGCGGCGCTGGCGGTTCTGGCTGGCGTTCAGGCCGAGCGCACCGGCCACCCGGATCACGGTGAGGTCGCCAGTGCGCTGGCGAGCCTATTTTCGGCAGTCGTGGAAGAACGGCCGCTCGTTGTGGCTGTCGACAATGCGCATTACGCGGATGGCGCGACCCTCGCGGCGCTGGGGGCGGCGCTGGCGGAGGTTCGCGCGGGGTCGCTCGCGTTCGTGTTCACCTGCCTTCCCGAGGCGGAACGCGGGCCGGCGGCGCTCACGGGCTTGCGCAGCGAGGTGGGCCTGCGCCTCAATGGGGAAAGCGTGCATCTGCCGCCGCTCGAGGCGGCGGACATCGCCGAGCTGGTCGCGGCGCTGGCGCCGTGGTGTCACGAGCCCGATCGGCGTAGTCGGCTCACTCGGCGGGTGACGTTCGAGTCCGGCGGGAGCCCGTTCTTTGCCGTCACGCTGCTTCAGGCGTTGTCGCGTGCCTCGACGATGCGTGACGATGTGACGGTCTGGCCGAGTCCGGGCTCGACCATCGACGCGCCACTCCCGATCAGTGTGCCTGACCTGGTCCGAATGGCGGTGGTGGCCCGGGCATCAAGCCTCGATCCCCCAGACCTGCGTCTGTTGCGCGCAGCGAGTATCGGCGGCACCGCTTTGGACGCCGACGTGCTGCGGGAGACGAGTGGTCTTCCCGCCGAGGCGGTCGAGGATGGCCTCGCCCGTCTGGAGCGGGCGGGGTTCCTCCGCTTCGACGGTCACCGCTACGCGCTGGCCGCGCCGCTCATGGCCCACGTCGTACGGCACGAGTGCCTGACGCCGGGGCAGCGTCAGGGTCTGCAACGGCGCGCCGCTCAGGCCTTGGCGACGCGCGGCGACATGGAAGCGCGCGTGCTGCGCGTGGAGTTGCTGGCGGATCTCGAGCCGGACGATGCCGCGCTCGACGACGCGTTGAGTGCCGTCGATGAAGCGCTCGCCGCTGGCGCCGCCCGTGGCGCACACCGCGCGCTGGCCGCCGCCGATCGGATCGCCACGCGCCGCTCAGGCGACGAGGCGAAGCAGCGAATCTCCCTGTTGCGCCGCCGGCTCCAGGCCCTGGGGTGAAGCTCGACTCACGGTTTTTCGACGATGTCCCCTTTGAGGCTCGCGATCGCGGCGAGCACCTCGGTTTGCTCCGCCGCCGGGACGTTGAACTTGGCGAGCGTCGCGCTGAGCAGGCGAACGGAGCGATCCCAATCGGCGCTGGTAATCCCGAGGCCGGCATGCGCCGTCTTCATGGATCGGCCGATGTAGACACAGGGGCCACCGGTCGCCGCGCACAATTGGTCGACCACGAGTTGCCGGATCCGTTGCTGGGAATCCTTGCTCACGCCGGCGAAGAACCGGCTTTCGATCGAGTCGCCCGCCAGACGGCCAAGGAAATCATCGGTCACGGCCGCGAGAGCGTCGTAGCCTCCCAGTCGCTTGTAGAGAGTCGGCGTCTGTGCCTGGAGAGCTCCGCCGATGGTCGCGAGCCCGACGGAGAGGACGGCGATGGCTTCGTAGCGACGCATACGCTGCTCCGATTGTATTGGGGCATTCAATGTGTGGCATCCGTGAACGCCGCGCGAATTGCCCAGGCCGGGGGGGGTGGTGTACTTTCTGGTGCTTCAAAGACCGACCTCCAGGAGACGCTCGACGCCGTGCCGCCACTCCGACGACACTTCCCTCCACTAGCGGTTTTTGGCCTGGCACTGCTCGCCGCATGCGGCGGGCCCTTTCCGCAATCGACGCTGGCGCCCGTTTCGGATTTCGGGCACGATGTCGACAAGTTGTTCACCGGCATTTTCTGGTGGGCGGTTGCCGTGTTCGTCGTCGTCGAGGGCCTGCTCCTGTACTCGGTGTTCCGGTTCCGCCATCGCGAGGGCTCGCCGGCTCCCAAACAGCACGAGGGGCACACGGCCCTCGAGATCACCTGGACTCTGGCGCCTGCGCTCATCCTGGTGTTCATCGCGGTGCCGACCGTCCGCATCATCTTCAAGACAGCCGGGACCCCGCCGCCCGGTGCCATCCGGGTGGAGGTCATCGGGCATCAGTGGTGGTGGGAGTACCGGTATCCCGATCTGGGCATCGTCACCGCGAACGAGCTGCACCTGCCGGTCGGCAAGCCGGTCGCGATCGATATCACGTCGGCGGACGTCATCCACAGCTGGTGGACGCCTCGCCTGGGCGGCAAGCGGGACGCGACGCCCAACCATCATACCAGGCTGTCATTCACCCCGGATTCGGTCGGCATGTTCATGGGTCAGTGCGTCGAGTACTGCGGCTCCTCGCACGCGAACATGCGGCTGCGCACGTTCGTCGATACCGACTCGGCGTTCCAGGCCTGGGTCGCCGCCCAGCATGAGACGCCAGCCGCCCCGGCCACGGGGAGCCCGGAAGCAGCCGGGCGGGCCGCGTTCCAGCGCTTCGGCTGCATCGCGTGTCACACCGTGGCGGGGTATTCGGCGGGCGTCCTCGGGCCGAACCTGACCCACGTCGGCAGCCGGACGACGATCGCCGGCAGCACCATGATGAATACGGAAGAGCACCTGCGCAGCTGGATCGGGGATCCCCCGGCGATGAAGCCCGGCTCCATGATGCCCAGGATGGGCGTGCCCCCCGCGGATATCTCGACGCTGGTCGCCTACCTGATGAGTCTCAAATGAGCGAAACCAGGGGACTGAAGAGCTGGCTCACGACCACCGATCACAAACGGATCGGGCTGCTCTACTTCTGGACCGCGTTCGGGTTCTTCCTGATCGGCGGTCTCGAAGCGCTCGTGATCCGGGCCCAGCTCGCCCGGCCCGACAATCATCTGGTCACGGCGCAGACGTACAACCAGCTCTTCACGATGCACGGCACGACGATGGTGTTCCTGGCGCTGATGCCGCTCGGGGCCGCGTTCTTCAACTTCATCGTGCCGCTGCAGATCGGTGCCCGCGACGTCGTGTTCCCGCGGCTCAATGCCTTCAGCTACTGGGTGTTCCTGCTGGGCGGCCTGTTCATGAACGCCAGCTGGTTCCTGCCGGGTCATCCGGCGCCGGACGGCGGCTGGTTCGGGTACGCCACGCTCACCGAACGGCAATTCTCGCCGGGCCCGAACATCGACTTCTGGCTGCTCGGCCTGCAGATCCTCGGCGTCGCGTCCCTGGCGGCCGGCTTCAATTTCATTGTCACGATTCTCAACCTGCGCGCGCCGGGCATGAAGATGATGCGCCTCCCGGTATTCACATGGATGACCCTGGTGACATCGTTTCTGATCATCACGGCGTTTCCGGTCATCACCGTCGCGCTCGTGTTCCTGATGTTCGACCGTGTCTTCCACACGCACTTCTACATCCCGTCCGCCGGCGGGGACCCGATTCTGTGGCAGCATCTGTTCTGGGTGTTCGGGCACCCCGAGGTCTACATCCTGATCCTGCCGGCGATGGGGATCGTGTCCGAGGTGCTGCCCACGTTCTCCCGCAAGCCGCTGTTCGGCTACACCGTGATCGTCTATTCCGGCGTGCTGATCGGTTTCATGGGATGGGGTGTGTGGAGCCACCACATGTTCTCTGTGGGGCTGGGGCCGATCGCCGACTCCGTGTTCGCCCTGACGACCATGCTGATCGCGATCCCCACCGGCGTGAAGATCTTCAACTGGATTGCGACGCTCTGGGGCGGACACATCCGGCTCACGACGGCCATGTGTTTCGCGCTCGGGTTCATCGCCCTGTTCACGATCGGCGGGCTGTCCGGCATCACCCATGCGTCGCCGCCGGCCGACTTGCAGCAGACCGACACGTATTACGTGGTGGCGCACTTCCATTACGTCCTGTTCGGCGGCACGATCATGGGCCTGTTCGCCGGGATGTATTACTGGTGGCCCAAGATGACCGGGCGTCTGTTGTCGGAGCCTCTCGGCATCCTCCACTTCTGGCTCACGTTCATCGGGATGAACCTGACGTTCTTCCCGATGCACCTGATTGGCCTGCTCGGCATGCCGCGGCGCATTTACACGTATTCCACCGATCTGGGCGTCGATCGGATGAACCTCTGGTCCTCGATCGGGGCGTTCATGATCGGCCTCGGGATGGTGGTGTTCGTGTACAACCTGTGGCGCACCCGGCGCCATGGCGCGGTCGCCGGTCCGAATCCATGGAATGGGGCGACGCTGGAGTGGGCGACGTCCTCGCCGCCGCCACCGCACAATTTCGACGTCATCCCCACGGTGCACAGCCGGATGCCGCTGTGGGGTTCCCACCCGCCGGCGACGGCTGGGGGCGAGCCGGTGCACGTTCCGCCCGGATCCTGGTGGCCGCTCGTCGCCGCCGCCGGGCTCCCCATCATGGCGCTCGCGGCGCTGATGCACACCGTGTGGATCGTGTTCGTCGGCGCGGCCATCCTGCTCTTCGGTATCTACCGCTGGGCCTACGAGCCCTTCGAGGTTTGAGATGAGTCACGGCGCGACCGCGCACTACACCAGCATGGGGTTGGACAGCCGGAAGATGGCGTTCTGGGCCTTCATCGGCTCGGAGTGCCTGTTGTTCGGCACCCTGATCTCGACTTATCTGATCTACCAGGGCCGGAGCGTCTCGGGACCGACGCCCGGGGAGATTCTCAACATCCCGGTGACCTCGCTCAGCACCTTCGATCTCCTGATGTCCAGCTTGTGGATGGTGCTGGCGCTCGCGGCGGTGCAGCGCGGCGACATGAAATGGGCCAAGGTGTGGCTGCTGGGCGTCGCGATCGGTGGAGCCATCTTCCTCGGCTTCCAGGTGTACGAGTTCACCTCGTTCGTCCACGAGGGCCTGACCCTGCAGACGAACCTGTTCGGCGCCACGTTCTTCGTGCTCACCGGCACCCACGGGGCCCACGTGACCGTGGGCGTGCTGTGGATGATGACCCTGTGGGTCCGGGCCATGCAGGGGAAGCTCGGACCGCAGCACGCGATGACCGTGGAAATCGCCGGTCTGTACTGGCACTTCGTGGACGTCGTGTGGATCGCCATCTTCACGCTCGTCTACCTGCTGCACAAATGAGCGGAGGTCATCCGATGCCGGAGACGCCGGCGACCGAGCACGCGCATCCGACCGCGGCCACGTACCTCCGGGTCGCGGCCATCCTGATTGTGCTCACGGTGGTGGAGGTCGGTGTCTTTTATGTGCCGGCGTTCCATGCGTTCCTCGCGCCGATCCTCCTGGTGTTGTCGGCGGTCAAGTTCGTCATCGTCGTGATGTTCTACATGCACCTCAAGATGGACAACCGGTTCTTCACTCTGGTGTTCGGGGGCCCCCTCCTGCTCGCCACAGGCGTGATGTTCGGGCTGTTGTTTCTCTTCGGGGTGCTGACCCTCGGGGGTTGACGTGATCGTCCCGCCGGACGACTGGCGGCGGCTCAGCTTCCATCCGAGTGTGGTGATCGGGCTCGTCCTTCTGGGCGGGCTCTACGTTCGTCTGGGAGGTCTCAGGGCCCCGCGTCGGCGCGTGGCGTCTTTCACCGCCTCCCTGCTGGTGCTGCTCGCCGCGCTGAACGGGCCGCTGCACGATCTGTCGGATGGCTACCTGTTCAGCGCCCACATGGTGCAGCATCTCATTCTCACGCTGCTGTTTCCACCGCTGTTTCTGTACGGCCTGCCCGCCGATCTGGTGCGAGGAGTGCTCGGGCCGCCGTGGCTGCGTGGTCTCGGCGCGCGCCTCACCCGTCCCGTGATGGCCGCCGCGATCTTCACGGTCCCGATCGCCCTGTGGCACCTGCCGCCGTTCTACGAGGCGGCGATGCGCCACCACGGCCTGCACATCGTGCAGCATCTGGTATTTCTCGTGACATCGGTCGTGATGTGGTGGCCGGTGTTGTCCCCCGTCCCGGAGCTGCCGCGCGCGTCCTACCCCGGCCAGCTGCTGTACCTCTTCCTGCTCGGGATCCCGATGTCCATCGTCGGGGCGATGATCACGCTGGCCGATGCGCCGCTGTATCCGTTCTACGTGAGCGCGCCACGCGTGTGGGACCTGACCCCGATGGCCGATCAGCAGATCGGCGGGCTCATGATGTGGGTCCCGGGCGGATTGGTGTTCTGGTTCGCGATGACGGTGGTGTGGTTCCGTTGGTCCGTCCGCGAGCAGCGCGGCAGCGGGGACGCCGAGCGGGAAGTCCCGCTCGAAGCCTACGGGCTGCCTCCCGGTGCCTGATTGTGGACCGTTCGCACAGGGCTAGATTGGTCCGATGACTACTGTGCGGCGCTCCCCGTTCTACGCGCTGTGCCTCCTGATCGGCGCCCTGCTGTTCGGCGTCGCCGGGTTGCTGCACCCGGTGCTCGAGGGAGACGGCGCGACCCAGCTGGCGTTGATCTCCGGCCTCCCGTATTGGCGGGCGATTCACTGGGCGTTGCTGTTCGCGCTTCCGCTGATGCTGACCGGCTTGGCCGGGCTGTCGCTGCGACACCAGGAGACGCCGGGGGCGGGGCCCGCGCGCGCCGGCGTGATCGTCGCCGCGCTGGGATTCGCGGCCCTCATGCTCAACATTCTGTTCATGGTCGGGGCGGGGTGGCATCTCGCGCGCACCTACACGAGCGCGGAGCCGGGCATGGCCGCGACGCACGCGGTCTTCCTGTATGACATGATGCACCCGATGGGGCTCGCCGCTGAGCGGCTGGCGACGTTCACCCTGGGGCTCGCCTTCTACCTGCTCGGCTGGGCGACGTGGCATGGCCGCGTGCTGCCGCGCTGGCTCGCATGGGGCTCATTCCTGGCCGGCGCGGCGTGCATGGTGGTGCCGCTCGTCGTGCTCGAAACGTCGGTCTGGCTGTTTTACGCTCAGGCCACGGTGATCGTGTGGATGGCCGCGGCCGGCGCGATGATGCTCGTACGGCGGTAGGTCGGGCGGTCCAGGCAGAATACCAACGGCGCCGGGGAATCCCCGGCGCCGTTGGTCTTTCAGCTGTTGTTGCCTGGCGTCAGCGTGCCCGGAGGCGCACAATGGCCGTGTCCCAGCCATCCGGACTGCGGCGCAGCAGTTCGAGCGTCACGATGTCGCCCGTCTTGACCCCATCGAGGGCGGTGCGGAAATCCGCGCGCGAGCGCATCGGCTTGCCGTTGACCTCGAGGATCAGATCGGGGTTGCCCTGCGCGGCTGACAACTTCCGGTAGGCGGGCCCGTCCGGCGACACGTCGGTCACGATCAGGGCGCCGCCCGTCCCCGCCACCGCGCGCTGCAGTTTCGGGTCACGCACGGCGTCGTCCGACGAGAGCGGCTCCACGGCGATCCCGAGCTTATTCGACGCGGATGAGGCTTCGTCGGCACCGCCTGTGGCATCGTCCGACGAAGCGACCTCATCGGCATTCGGGGCCGGCTGCGCCGCCAGGCGGACGGTGAACGTCTTGCGCACGCCGCCCTGGCGCAGCACGGTCACCTGGACGGTCTCGCCGGGTTTCTTGAAGCCCACGCGCTGCTGCAGCTCGGCCACGTAGTTCACCGGCTGTCCATCCAGCTCGATGATCACGTCGCCGAGCTCGATTCCCGCGCGTTTGGCCGGGGAAGCGTCGCTCGTGAAATTCTGTACCAGCACCCCGCGGATATCCCGCAAGCCGACCGCCGCGGCGTCCTCGGGGCTGACCCGGTCGATCCCGATTCCCATGACGGCCCGCTGCACGTGGCCGCTGGCCACGAGCTGCGGCATGACGGTCCGGGCCAGATTGATCGGGATGGCGAAGCCGTAGCCCGAGTAGTAGCCGGTCTCGCTCGCGATTGCGGCGTTGATGCCGATGACCTCGCCGTGCACGTTCACGAGCGGGCCGCCGGAGTTGCCCGGGTTGATCGCCGCGTCGGTCTGAATGAAGTCCTGAATCGCGTAACGCGACTCGTTCAGCCCGCGCAGCAGACGCCCTTTGGCGCTCACGATGCCGGCGGTGACGGTGAAGGTGAATTCATCGCCCAGCGGGTTGCCGATCGCCAGTACCCACTCGCCGATCCGCGTGGAATCGGAGTTGCCGAACGCCACCACCGGCAGTCCCCGGGCGTCGATCTTGATGACCGCGATGTCGGTTTGCGGATCGGTGCCCACCACGTGCGCCTGAAACTCCCGGTTGTCGAGCAGCTTCACCGTGACCTTGGTCGCCCCCGACACGACGTGGTTGTTGGTCAGGATGTACCCGTCCGGCGATACGATGAAGCCGGAGCCGGAGCCTTCCTGGATCTGTGGACGGCTTTTGAATTGCGGGAAAAAGTCTTCAAACCCGGGCGGCAACCGTCGCGAGTCCGGGCTGCGCCGGATCTCCGAGGTGATGAACACCACGGCCGGTTTGACCTGCTCCGCCACCGCCACGAACGCATCGCCCAGGTCGGCGATGGGCCGCGCGGCCGGGACCACCGGACGCTGCGTGGCGCCCTGTAACAGGACGGCAGCCGGCTCCGCGTTTGTCTTCTTCGGCAGGTCGAGCGCCGAGGCAAATGCCAGCCCCAGCACGAAGGCCAACCCGACCAACCCGATGAACTTCAACCAGGCTCTCGTACGTACCGACATTCGTCAGTCCCGCGTGAATTGTTCTCTGTACGACGGTCGCTCATTTCTTCTTGTCGTCATCGACGATCTCGTAATCCGCGTCGACCACGTTTTCCTGTTTCGGAGCCCCGGCGCCGGCGTCGCCGGGTGCGGCCCCACCGTCACCAGGTCCGCCGCCCGTCTCAGCGCCACGGCTCGCGGCATACAGCGACGCGCCGGCGGCCGAGTAGGCCTGCTGCAGCTCGTCCAGAGCCCGCGAGATGTCGTCGGGGTTTCCGCTGCGGAGTGCCTGGCGGGCACCTTCGACGGCTCCGTCCAACCGGGTCTTGAGGCCCGCCTCGAGCCGGTCCGCCCATTCCTTGGAGTTCTTCTCCACTTCGTACACCAGGGTATCGAGGCGGTTGCGGCGCTCGATCTGCTCCCGACGCGATTTGTCGTCCGACGCGTGTGACTCCGCATCTTTGACCATCTTGTCGATGTCTTTGTCACTGAGCCCGGACGATGCCTCGATCCGGATCTTCTGCTCCTTGCCGGTCGCCTTGTCGCGCGCCGACACGTGCAAGATACCATTGGCGTCGATGTCGAAGGTCACTTCGACCTGGGGGACGCCCCGCGGAGCCGGCGGGATACCGGTCAGCTGGAACTTGCCGATGGTGCGGTTGTCCATCGCCATCTGGCGTTCACCTTGCAACACGTGGATTTCGACGGTGGTCTGTGAGTCCTCGGCCGTCGAGAAGACCTCCGACTTCTTGGTCGGGATCGTCGTGTTGCGGGGAATGAGCACGGTGGTCACGCCGCCCAGGGTCTCGATGCCCAGCGACAGCGGGGTGACGTCCAACAGCAGCACGTCCTTGACCTCGCCGGCCAGGACGCCGCCCTGAATCGCCGCGCCGATCGCCACCACTTCATCGGGGTTCACGCCCTTATGGGGCTCCTTTCCGAAGAAGCCCTTGACGATCTCCTGGACCTTCGGCATCCGGGTCTGCCCGCCCACCAGGATGATTTCGTCGATCTGCCCGGGCTCGAGCCCGGCATCCTTCAGCGCCTGCTTCATGGGCGGCAGCGTCCGCTGCACCAGATCGTCCACCAGCTGCTCGAGCTTGGCGCGCGTCAGGGTCAGATTGAGGTGCTTGGGACCGGATTGGTCGGCCGTGATGAACGGCAGGTTCAGCTCGGTCTGCATCACCGTGGACAGCTCCATCTTGGCCTTTTCGGCGGCCTCCTTCAGGCGTTGCAGCGCCATCGGATCTTTGGAGAGGTCGATGCCCTGGTCCCGCTTGAACTCGTCCACCAGCCACTGGATGATGCGGGCGTCGAAGTCGTCGCCGCCCAGGTGCGTGTCGCCGTTGGTGCTTTTGACCTCGAAGACGCCTTCGGCCAGCTCCAGGACGGAAATGTCGTACGTGCCGCCGCCGAGGTCGTAGACGGCGACTTTCTCTTCCTTCTTCTTATCGAGGCCATAGGCGAGCGCCGAGGCGGTCGGCTCGTTGATGATCCGGACCACGTCCAGGCCGGCGATCTTGCCGGCGTCCTTGGTCGCCTGCCGCTGCGAGTCGTTGAAGTAGGCGGGGACTGTGATCACCGCCTTCTCGACCTTGTGGCCCAGGTAGTCCTCGGCCGTCTGCCGCATTTTCTGGAGGATCATGGCGGAGATCTCAGGCGGCGTGTACCGCTTGCCCTGAATCTCCACCGATGCGAGGTCGTTCGTGCCCGAAAGCACCTTATAGGGAACCCGCTTGATCTCTTCAGGGACCTCGCCGATCCGTCGACCCATGAACCGTTTGATGGAAAAGATCGTATTCTGCGGATTCGTCACGGCCTGCCGCTTCGCAACCTGCCCGACCAGCCGCTCGCCGTCCTTCGTGAATGCCACCACCGAAGGTGTGGTCCGTCCCCCTTCGGCATTGGGAATAACGACCGGATCACCACCCTCCATGACCGCGACGACCGAGTTGGTGGTGCCCAGGTCGATTCCGATGATCTTCTCGGACATGATACCGTGCTCCTTACATAGTGAGGGTGATGCGTACTCCTAGCCGGCGGTCGCAGGAGCAACCAGCGTGCCCGAAAAAGGTGTCAAAACGGCAGTTTGCGCAACCCCCATGCTCCACATAGGATTAGCCGCGTGATCCCCTATCGCGATGAAAACCCTACAGTTCTGACGCCTATCGTGACGGTCGCCATTATCGCCCTCAACGTCCTGGCATGGGTGCTGATCGAGGGTCTGGGCGTCGAGCGTTCGGTCGCCGCAGCCGTGTGCAACTACGGCCTGATCCCGGCGGAAGTTCTGCACCGTGCCGCGCCCGGAGCAGGGTTCGAGATGGGGCCTGGGATGTTCTGCGCGGTGGACGCGGCGCCGCAGTACTGGACCGTTCTGACCTCGATGTTCATGCACGGCGGCTGGATGCACCTGATCGGCAACATGGTGTTCTTCTGGGTGTTCGGGAACAACATCGAAGATGTCATGGGACATGCGCGCTTCGTGGTGTTCTACCTCTCGTGCGGGGTGGCGGCTGCGGCGGCTCAGGTCGCCGTGTCACCCAACTCCACCGTGCCGATGGTGGGGGCCTCCGGGGCGATCAGCGGGGTGCTCGGCGCGTACCTGATTCTGTATCCGCGGGTGCGGGTCCACGCATTGCTGCCGCTCGGCATCTACATGACCACCATCGCCATTCCGGCGTACGTCATGCTGGGCTACTGGATCCTGCTCCAGATACTGGGCAGCCTGCCGCAGCTGGGCAATCAGCAGGGAGGCGGGGGAACGGCCTTCATGGCGCACATCGGCGGGTTCGTCGCCGGAGTGATCCTGATCCGGCTGTTCGCCAAACGCGAGTACCTCGAACGGCGCCCCGTGCTGCCGGGCGGGTACGGGTACCGGTGAGGACGAACTAGCCGACCTTCCCACGCGTCGCACCATCCTCGAGATGGTGCTTGATGCTCTTGCCTTCCACCAGGAACACGACGTCTTCCGCGATGTTGGTTGCGAGATCCGCCACGCGCTCGAGGTTCCGGCTCACCAGGAACAGCTCCATGGCGGCGCTGATGATGTGGGGCGTCTCCATCATGTGCGTGAGCAGAATCCGGAACACCGAATCGTGCAGGTTGTCGACCTGGTCGTCGCGTTTGCAGACCGCGCGGCCCGCCTGCGCGTCGGCCCGGACGAACGCATCCAGCGCGTCGGACAACATCCGACGCGCCATCCGCGCCATCTCGATGATTTCCGGCTCCGGCACGATGGGCGGACTTGCCTGCAGCCGCTCGGCCGACTGCGCGATGTTCACCGCGTGATCGCCGACGCGCTCGAGGTCGTTGGCGATCTTGAGCGCGGCCATCAGCAACCGGAGGTCCTTCGCCATCGGCTGCTGAGTGGCCAGCAGCTTCACGACGAGATCCTCGATCTCGACCTCCATCGCGTCGATCTTGTGGTCGGCGCTGATCACCTGGGCCGCTTTGTTATTGTCGCGCTGCAGCAGCGCCTCGACCGCGGCGGCGAGGGAGGTCTGTGCCTCCGCCGACATGGCGAGCAGCGTGGACTTCAGGTCCGACAGCTCGTCGTGGAAGTGGCGGTGCGCCAGATGTGGAGTTGCGGTCATCCGAACCGTCCTGTGATATAGGCCTCGGTCCGCTCGTCCCGGGGCCGCGTGAAGAGCTGTGCCGTATCGCCGAACTCGACGAGGCGGCCCAGATAGAAGAAGCCGGTGAACTCGGACACGCGAGACGCCTGCTGCATATTATGCGTGACGATCACGATCGTGTAGTGCTGCTTGAGCGCGACGATCAGCTCCTCGATCCGCTCGGTGGCGATCGGATCGAGCGCCGAACAGGGCTCGTCCATGAGAAGCACTTCCGGCTCGTTCGCCAGCGCGCGCGCGATGCACAGCCGCTGCTGCTGGCCGCCCGACAGCCCGGTGCCGGGATCGTCGAGCCGGTCCTTGACCTCGTTCCACAGGGCCGCGTGCTTGAGCGCCCGCTCGACCCGGTCCGGCATTTCCCGCTCCGGCGCCAGGCCGTTGGTGCGCGGGCCGTACGCCACGTTGTCGAATACCGACTTGGGGAAGGGGTTGGGCCGTTGGAACACCATGCCGACCCGGCGCCGCAGCTCGACGACATCGGTGCCGGCGGAGTACAGCGAGACTCCCTCCAACAGGATGTCCCCGGTGTGGCGGGTGTCCGGGATGAGGTCGTTCATGCGGTTGAGCGAGCGCAGGAACGTGGTCTTGCCACAGCCCGACGGTCCGATCAGGGCCGTCACCGCCCGGCGTGGAATGGCCAGGCTCACCTCGGCCAGGGCCTGACGCGCGCCGTACCAGAAGGCGAATTCGCGCACGTCGACCACGGGGAACGGGCTCACGGGCTCGGGCGGAATCGTGATCAGGGTCGTGCCTCGCCGGGTGGCGACCAGGGGAATGGCGAGCGATGGACTGCTCATCCGAACCTCCCGGTCAGGTAGGCCTCGGTCTGCTCTTTGGCCGGCTTGGTGAACAGCTGCGTTGTACGGTCGATCTCGATCAGCTCACCTAAATAGAAGAAAGCAGTGTAATCGGAGACCCGGGCCGCCTGCTGCATGTTATGGGTCACGATCACGATCGTGAATTGCCGTTTCAGCTCGTGACACAGCTCCTCGATGCGTTGCGTCCCTGCGGGGTCGAGGGAGGCCGTGGGCTCGTCGAGCAGCAGGACCTGCGGGCGTGGGGCCACGGCGCGGGCGATGCACAGCCGTTGTTGCTGACCACCCGACAGAGCGGTCGCACCAGTGTGCAGCCGGTCCTTCACCTCATCCCACAGCGCGGCCTGGCGCAACGCTTGTTCCACCACCTCGTCCTGGTTGGTGCGGGTCAGACGATTCTGGACCCGCAATCCCGCCGCCACGTTCTCGTAGATGGACATGGTGGGGAACGGGGTGGGTCGCTGGAACACCATCCCGATGCGAGACCGTACGGCCACGGGATCGAGCCCGCCACCGTAGATGTCCTCCCCGTCCAGCAGCACGGCGCCGGTCGTCCAACCGCCATCCGACAGCTCGTGCATCCGGTTGAGACAGCGCAAAAACGTGCTCTTCCCGCATCCCGACGGGCCGATGATGGCGGTGACGGTGTTCGCTGGGACGAAAAGGGAGACCTCCCGAATCGCGACGTTCCGGCCGAACAGCGCGGTGAGCCGCCGAGTTTCGATGCGGACGAGGGAGTTATCGTGACCGGAAGCGGCTTCGAGCGCGAGCGGGGCCGGACCATCTGGCGGTGGGGCCGAGCCGGGATGGGGACCGTTCGACACGGCGGCGCCTGTCAGAGGAGTGGGGGCGGACTCGAGCCGGGCCGCGGAGTTATCGAGTTTCATAGCGTGAGCGGGTCGCCCAACGGGCGGCGAGCGAGACCAGCAGGACGAATCCCATCAGCACCAGCGCGGCAGCCCAGGCGAGGCGGTGCCATTCGTCGAAGGGTCCCGTGGCGTAGACGTAGATCTGGAGCGACAGGGTCTGCATCGGATGGTTCACGGCAGTCGAGAAATTGAGGTTGCCGAGCGCCGTGAACAGCAAGGGAGCGGTCTCTCCAGCGATGCGCGCTACGGCGACCAGCGCACCCGTCACGATTCCAGCCAGCGCGGTGCGCGCCACGACCGCGAGCGACGTGCGCCAGCGCGGGTAACCCAGGGCCAGGGCGGCCTCGCGTAGCGAGTTCGGCACGAGCCGCACCATCTCCTCGGTAGTACGGGAGAGCATCGGGATCATGAGCATGGCGAGCGCCGCTCCGCCGGCCATCGCGGAGAAGTGCCCGACCGGTCGCACCAGCCAGGTCCAGGCGAAGATTCCGATCACGATGGACGGCGTCCCGTTCATGACGTCCGCCACGAAGCGCACCAGCCAACCCAGGCGGCCGTTGCCGTACTCGGCGAGAAACAGCCCCGCGCCGATGCCGATCGGCAGGCCAATGAGACACGCCATCCCCACGATGATGCCCGTACCCACGATCGCGTTCGCGACCCCACCGCCGGTGTCCCCGGCGGGCACTGGGCTCTTCACGAAGAAATTCCAGTCGATGGACGTGGCGCCCTTGTGGATCAGGTCCCCGAAGATAAACAGCAGGGGGAGCACCGCGAGCAGCGCCAGGCCCGCGACGACCCCGGTCATCACCACGCTCTTGGCGCGGCGCCGAATGGCGCGGGCGCTCACAGGGCCTTGCTCCCGACCGCGGCGCCGCGGGCAACGCGCCAAACCAGCAGCCGTGCCAGCGCGTTCACGGCGATCGTGATGACGAACAATACCAGGCCGACGGCGAACAGCGCGGACAGGTACATCTGCGTGGTCGCCTCGGTGAATTCGTTGGCGAGGGCGGCCGCCATGGTGTAGGCGGGTTGCAGCACCGAGGCGCTGAGGTCGTGGCGGTTCCCGATCACCAGCGTCACGGCCATCGTTTCGCCCAGGGCGCGCCCGAGTCCGAGCATCACGGCGCCGATGATCCCCGACCGCCCGTAGGGGAGCACGGCGGTCCACACCGCTTCCCAGCGGGTGGCACCCAGTCCCATCGCCGCTTCGCGCTGGGTCGTCGGGACGGCGAGCAGCACCTCGCGGGAGACGGCCGCGATGTACGGGACGATCATGATCGCGAGGATCACGCCCGCCGCGAGCATCGAGTTGCCGTAGAACACTCCCTTGAAGAACGGCGTCCAGCCGAACAGTGCTTTGAGAGGCGGCACTCCGACCGTGCGCAGGAAGGGGATGAGGACGAATACTCCCCACAGCCCGTACACCACACTTGGCACCGCGGCGAGCAGCTCCACCAGGAACCCCAGCGGCTGACGCACCCAGCGCGGAGCGAATTCGGTTAGGAAGATTGCCGCACCAAGTGCCAGCGGAACGGCGATCAGGAGGCCAAGGAGGGACGAGACGACAGTCCCGAAGATCATCGGGGCGGCGCCGTATACCTCCGCCACGGGGTCCCAAGTCGAATGCCACAGGAATCCCGGCCCGAACCGCTTGAGCGCAGGCCAGGAGGTGACGGTGAGCTGCGCGGCGACGGCTACCAGCAGCAGTGGTAGCAGGAGTGCGAGGAGTGTGAGAATGGTCCGGTAGACGCGGTCGCCGGCGTTCCTGGGGCCGTGCTGGAGCACGAGGGCGGGCGTCGACGGAGCCGCAGCGTGCACGGCAGCCTTCGCCTTGAGGTGGGCGTCCGTGGTTCCGGTGGTCACTGGGGCAACCTATGCCTGGCCTGCCTGCAGGCCGTCACAGAGGTGTAACGATTGCGTCACTGCACGCCGCAAGAAAAACCCCCGCAGGTAGCAACCCTGCGGGGGCAGTCGACAGTCGTTAGGAGGGGATTAACGAGCTGCCGAGGTCCACACGGGTCGCCCGCCGGCCGAAATCGTCCTCAGCCGTGCTTCGATCCAAGGCCGCAAGGCGAGGGGAAGCGGGGCATAGCCGAGGCGGGATGCCTGCGACTGCCCTTCGGTGAGCGACCACCATATGAACTTCACCAGTTCACGCGCCTTGGCGGGATCGGGGTACGACTTCCGAAGCAGCAGCCAGGTGAAGCTGGAGATCGGGTAAACGTCGTCACCATCAGGGTTGGTGATCGACACGCGGAAGTCAGTGGTCGGCGCCATGGCGCTCATTGCCGCCTGCGCCGACGCAGTGACCGATTCGATGGTCGGGGCGACGAACTTGCCCGCTTTATTCTGGACCTGCGCCGCCGGCATCTTGTTGATCAGGGCGTAGCCGAGTTCGACGTAGCCGATCGCCCCAGGCGTCTGGCGGACCGTCGACGCGACTCCCTCATTACCACGTCCGCCCAATCCCACAGGCCAGTTGACCGAGGTGCCCTTGCCGACCTTCTGCAGCCAGTCCGGGCTCACCTTCGAGAGGTAATCGGTGAAGATGAACGACGTGCCCGAGCCGTCCGATCGATGGACGACGAGAATGTCCGTGTTCGGCAGCGTGACGCCGGGGTTTGCGGCTGCGATCCGGGCATCGTTCCATTTGGTCAGTTTGCCGAGGAAAATGTCTGCCAGGATGTCCGGGGTGAATCGTACCGCGCCCGTGAACCCCGGCAGGTTGTAGGTGGGGACAACAGCGCCCAGCACCGTTGGGATGTGAATCACGTCGCCCTGAATGGCTGCGATCGCGGAATCGGTCATCGGCGCATCGGTGCCGCCGAAGTCCACGGTTTTGTCCGAGAACTGCCGGATCCCACCACCCGAGCCGATCGACTGATAGTTCAGCTCGACGTTGTCGAACCTCTGGTTGTACGTCAGGATCCAGTTCTGATAAATGATGTTCGGGAACGTCGCCCCAGCGCCGTTAATGCGCACTTGCGCCGCGGCGGGCGTGGCGAACGCCCCGATTATGCCTGCAGTGACTGCGAGTCGGCGAAACACGGTGTAGCCTCCCTGGTGCATCAGAAGTTTGCCTGCCACGACACCTTGACCTCGCGCGCGTTCTGGCTCGCGCCGGCCGCATTCTTGTAGCGGTACAGATCGACCCCTGCCCGGAGGATCACGGTGTTGCCGAAATACACGTTCAGCACCGGAGTGATGAGCATCCCGGCGTCGTTCCCCACGTTGGTGTTCGGGTCGGTAACGTCTACGCGCAGCGCCGGCTCGAACATCTTCACGAGCCGGGTGTCCGCGCCCGTCGTCATGACGCGGTATGCGCCGATCACGCTGATGCCGCGGAACGTCACCACGTTCGAATCGTTGCTGTTGCGGATGTTCCCTGTATTGCGGCCAGAGGCGACGCGCAGCGCACTCGGGACGTTGTCACCGGTCGCGAAATCGGCGATCAGGTGAAGGCCCGGCCGGAAGCCGCCGTACTCGAGGTCCAGACCGAACGCCGTCGTCTTCTTCGACGAATCGGGCAAGTAGCCGGGGCACGTTGTTGCATTGGTGGCGCCGGGGCAGATTGCGCGGTCGCGCGACCCGAATGAGCCACCGAGTTGGAGCACCGGTTGGTTGTCCTTGTTCGTCAGGACCACGTACGTCGCCCGCCCGAAGAAGCTCTTGGCGTTGTTGACGTCGGTGGCGCTCTCACGCGAGCCGTTCTGTACGCCAGCCTTTAGGAGGAGCCGGTGATCGGGACCGTCATAATCGACGAAGGCCCCGAGGTCGTGCGAAGTGTAACCGTTGGCGGTGAGCAGGTCGTTCAGTCCTTCTTTCCCCGACAGCCGCAGAATCCGTACGCCGCGCTCGATCGAGAGCAGGTTGTTCGAGCTCACCAGCTCGTAGCGCTGGAACGGGGACTTCTCCTGGCCCAGGGTTACGCCGAAGTGCGGGTTGAGGCCGACGCGCAGGAAGGCGTCGCGCATCCGCAGCGCGCCCATCTCGAAGCTCGGTTGGATGACGAGCGTCATGTTATCGCCGAAGCGGACGTTCGTCTGAATCCGGAGCCTCCGGATCTCGAAGCCGTTGCTCACCAGGCTGGTATTGTAGTTTCCGGTTGAGTCGCCTGATGATGCGCGATACTGCACCTGGATGCGGCCTTGGACCTGGATGGTCGGCGCCTGGGCCAGGGCCGCGCTAGGTAGCGCCAAGCTGCTCGCGAGGGCAACGCCTCGCAGAAAACACGATAGGGTGCGGTGCACGGTTGACTCCCTCCATTGGGTTGAAACGACGGGCGTCCACGCCCTCCGGACGGCCCGAAGAGTAGGCATGCACAAGCTCGGGAGACGCCATCACGGGGCTCATTCGGGGGTGTCACAATCGCGTAACACGGAGAGGTGCGTCGGGGCCTGATTTTGGCGCGTATATCGATACTCGGAAACGCAGATAGCGGAGCCGTGAAGGCCTCCGCTACCTGGCACCCAACCAACGACCGTGCACTTACGTTGGCGGGCACACCCTCCGAGGTCACGCGGCTAAGGCGTGGTGGGGCGGCTCACGAGCCCTGTCGGGGGTCTGGGCATTGAGCTGGCGCCGTCGCGCACCGACCAGCAGTGCGGCGAGTGGTTAGTGAGCAAAAAGCGAGACGTCACCATCTGAATCCGTTTCCCTGCACGGGTGGAAGCGGTTATCGCGAGGGGGCTAAGCTTGTTCGACTGTGTCACGAATTAGACGCTGGTCGTGACAAGAGTGGGTAACAAAACCGTTACAGGAGAACTCTCGCGGCGAGTGCGCCGGCCAGCCCGAGCGCATTCCCCGCCAGCACGTCGCTCGCGTGATGCACGCGCAGCGCGAAGCGGGAATAGCTCACGAGCCCGGCGATCGGCAACGCGAGCGGCGCGGTGACGGGATGCGCCATGACGAGCGTCGCCGCGACCGCGGTCGTCGCGGCGGCATGTCCCGAGGGAAATGAGAATGGGTCGGGGAGCGGTACCAGGGCGAGCGGCCGGCCGAGCGCGTCGCTGGGACGCGGGCGCGCCACCAGCCGTTTGAGCAGCTGTACCGGAACGTGAGACAGGGCGTTGGCCAAGAGCATCGCCGCGCCCAAGGCAGGCTCGATTGTCGCGACGACGAGCGCCGCACCGATCGTGGCCCAGGCGTCGCCGAGATGCGTGACCCGGCGCATCACCACGCGGCCACCGCCATCGGCGAGAGCGCGGGTGCGAACGCTTCGAGCAACGGGCGACCGTCGTAGCAGGTCGGAACCGGGACCCCGAACCACCACAGTACGGTCGCCGAGACATCGAGCAGCGACACCGGACCGAGCAGGCGGTGCTCGCGTGCGACGCCGGGCCCGGCGAGCACGAACGGGATGCGTTCGTTGGTCGGATGCGGGTGATGGTGCTCGGTGCGAATCACTCCCCCGCCACCGTGATCAGAGACGACCAGCAGCAGGGCTTCCCCGACGCGCGTCGCGAGCGTGGTCAACGCCGCGTCGAGCTCGGACGCGGCCCGGAAATACGCCGGCGACATCCATCCGTGGGCGTGTCCGGCCTCGTCACAGGCGGGAAGGTAGACGAAGAGGAGGCCGGTGTCGTTCTCGTTCAGCACCCGGTTCGCCGCCAGGGCGGTGTCGAGCGGGCGCCGGCCGACCGGAAGGAGGCGGCGCGCGCCGGCGGCCTGGGTGAGCGCCCACGCCAGTGGCAACACCCCAAGCGGCAGCTCGGTCGTCACGACGTCGGCGGGGATGTCGTGGCGGGCGAGCTCGCGGGCGACCGGCCGCAGGCGCGTGAGCCGCGGCAGGAATTCGAGACCGGGCAGCACCAGGCGATGCGTTTCCGGAGCGACGCCGGTCGCGAGGGACGCCAGGGCCGCGACGGTGACACTCGGCCGGATCGTGCGGGCTTCGGCGGCCGACGTGTAGCTCTCGGTCAAGGCGTGCAGGGTCGGCATGACCGTCGGCGTAATCGCCTCCGGTCGGAGGCCGTCGGTGAGGACGAGAATCAGCTTGGGCTGTTTCATCCGACCGCCTCAAGTGTCGTGACGAAGCAGTGCCTGTCGTGGGCCTGGCCGAGCCGGCGGGCCAGCCAGCCGACGAACGGGAGACCCAGCACCAGGTACGCGATGAACGACAGCAGAATCCACATCGGGACTACGCTCCTTGGAATGAGAGGACAACAGGGGGAACGCCTGGTCGACGAGCGCCGCGTACTGGTGCAGCAGCTCGGCATCTTCGCCTTTGGTGTCGCGGGTGAGAGCGGTCTGGCGGGCGCCAAGCGAGAGCCGGTGGCGCCGGTCGGCGTCGATGGCCAGTGTGACGATGGCATGGCTGAATCCGCGCACGTCATCGGGAGCGATCAGGAGGCCGTTCTCATTGTGTCGCACGGTCTCGGCGAGCCCGCCGGCGTTGGCGGCGATCACCGGGAGGCCCGAGGCCATCGCTTCGAGCGCCACGAGCCCACACGTCTCGGTGCGTGAGGGCAGCACACAGAGATCCGCGGAGGCATACAGGTCGGCGAGGCTGTCCCGATCGATGAACCCGAGCTGGCGAACGAACGGCGCTCCCGCGGTGACCGCGCGCGCCGAGGGACCTTCGCCGGCAATCACGAAGGTGACTCTGATGCCAAGGCAGCGGCGCGCACGCCTCCAGGCGTCGACCAAAACCGAGAGGTTCTTTTCGGGTGCGAGGCGCCCGACATGGAGCACAATCACCGCGTCGTCCGCACCGCCGAGCCAGCGCCGCCACCCCGCCGCCCGCCGATCCGGCCGGAAGTGCCTCGTGTCGACGCAACGGCCCCAAACCACGGTGTTGCGCAGGCCGCGCCGCACCAGCTCGTCACGCACGGCGACGCCCGGTGTGTGGATCAAGCGGGCCGGCCGGTGAAAGTGCACCAACCAGCGCCAGACGAGCGGCGTCAAGAAGCCCAGGCGATAATCGCGGGCGTACTTGGGGAAGTCGGTGTGGAACGAGGTGACCAGCGGGATGTTGTGGGCCAGGGCGAAGCGACGCGCGTGGACGCCGAGCGGTCCCTCGGTAGCGGCGTGAATCAGATCAGGCGAGAAGCGTTCGAGGAAGCGTGCGACAGGGCGATGGAAGGGAGAGCTCAACCGGATGCTCGGGTACGGCGGGAACGGCAACGAGGGGACGCGCAGCTCGTTCCCCCCACCTCCATCTCCACCCGACCCATGGGGGTAGCGCGGAGCCACGACGGCCACTTCGTGGCCGGCCGCGCGCAGGGTGCGCGCGATGCGATGCACCACGGTGGTGACCCCGTTCACCTGAGGCAGGTAGGTGTCGGAAACCAGAGCGATTCTCACGCCAATAGGATCGGCGTGGGACGTCAAGTTGTTGTGACTGCTGGGTTACAGGTCGGTAACGGCGGAGTGGGAGGGAAACACGAGCCGGATGGTCGTGCCTCGGCTGAGCACACTGTCGGCCGTGGCGTATCCCCCATGGGCTTCCACCAGGTGCTTCACGATCGCGAGCCCCAACCCCGTGCCACCTTGCTCGCGGGACCGGCTGGGATCCACCCGGTAGAACCGCTCGAAAATGCGGGGCAGGTGTTCCTGGGGGATTCCCGTGCCGCTATCGCTGATCGAGAGCGCGATGCCGCCGGCATCGCTCGCCAGCGGAGTGGCGGTGACGACGATCTGGCCGCCGCGGGGCATGTGTCGCAGCGCGTTGTCGAACAGGTTGGAGAGAACCTGCCGCAGGCCGTCGGCGTCGGCCGTGATCCGTTCCGCTCCGGCGGCTACCTGCACGACGAGCTTCACGTTCGCCGCTCCGGCGCGCTCCTCGAACGGCCCCCAGGCCTCCCGCGTCGCGGTTTGGACGTCGAGCGCGATCGGTTCCGGCTGCCAACCACCTGATTCGATGCGGGAGAGGTCCAGCAGATCCTCGACCAGCCGCTGCATGCGGCGGGCATGGGCCACAATGGTCGCCGCGAACTGCACCGCCTGCGACCCGGGCGCCGCTTCGGAGACCAGGGTCTCGGCGTAGCCCGCGATGGCGGTGAGCGGCGTCTTCAATTCGTGGGACACGTTCGCGACAAAATCGCGGCGCACGGTCTCGAGGCGACGGAGCTGGGAAATATCCCGCAGCACCAGCAGGGTTCCGCCGTCGGGCAGCAACCGTCCGGTGACCACCAGTGCGCGATCGGCGACCCGGAGCTCCCGCTGTTCGACTTCGCGACCGGCGCGCACCGCGGCCACGATTTCCCGGGCTGCCTTCTCGTGAAACAGCTCGTCCAAGGGGGGCGGTGTCGCAGCGGGCTCGAGCCGCAGCATGCGTCGCGCGGCGGCGTTGCACGTGTGAATGACGCCGCGCGGGTCGGTCGCGATCACGCCGTCGGTCATCGTTTCGACGAGTGCCGCGGTCTCCTCCCGCTCGCGTCGCAAGGCGCCGAACCGGGCGACCAGCTCGCCGTGCATGGCCCGGAGCGCCCGGGTGTGCTGGGCGATTTCGGGGATCTGGGAATCGGGCAGCTCGGGCAATCGTTCCTCGGCGATGGCTTGTGCCGCCGCCGTCAGCTCGATCATTGGCCGTGCGAAGTGGCGGCCCCCGATCCAGGCGAGCAGCGCCGCGACCAGGATCGCGAGCGCGCCAACGAGCGCCGTGGCGCGCAGCACCGCGCCGACCTGGGTGTCCACGGCGGCGAGCGTGGCGGACACCCGGACGATGGTGATCCCCGGCGGGCCACCGCGGATTGCCACGTAGAGCCGGTGCTCATTGGTGGACGCGCTGAGGCGTTCCCCGCGACCGACGCCACTGGCCGTGGCCGCGATCACTTCGGGACGCGTGGCGTGATTCTCGAGTCCCGGGAGGGCGTCGGCGGGGAATTCGGTGTCGCCGCGGACGCGACCGGTCGCATCGATCAGGGTGACGCGTTGACCGATCATGCCGCCCAGGCTGATGGCGGCCCGGGGCCAGGCGAGTGAGTCATCGGGCAGCTGGGAAGCGACCAGCCGGGCTTCGCGCTCCAGGCCGACGGCGATCTCGTCTTCGAGCCGGGCTCGCAGGATTTGATCGGTGGCCAGTGTGACGCCCAGCACCGTCGCCGTGACGAGACCCGAGGCGGAGAGGAAGAAACGAGTGGCGAGGCGCACTCAGCGCTCGTGCGCCGGCGGTACCCGGAACCGGTAGCCGACGCCGCGCACGGTCTCGACGCAATCCCCGGCGGGGCCGAGCTTGGTACGCAACCGCTGCACGTGCATGTCCACGGTGCGGGTCTGGATGTCGGGCTGCGCCTGCCACACCGTCTCGAGCAGGTCGGCTCTTGCCTGGACGCGGCCCGACCGCTCCATCAGGAGGCGCAGCAGCTTGAACTCCGTGGCGGTGAGCTCGATCTCCGTGTCGTTGACCGAAACCTGGTGCGCCGCCGGATCGAGCCGGATACCTGCCGCGGCCAGGATCCCACCCGCGGCCACCGGAGCGGATTGGAGCCGTCGCAGCACAGCGGCCACCCGCAGGACCAGCTCCTGCGGGGAAAACGGTTTCGCCAGGTAGTCGTCGGCGCCCTGCGATAGCCCCGCGATGCGGTCCCGCTCCTCCTTACGAGCCGTCAGCAGGATCACGCCCACCTGGCGCGTTTCATCGGTCCGGCGCAGCTCCGCCAGCACGTCGAGCCCGGAGCGGCCCGGCAGCATCAGGTCGAGGACGACGAGGTCGGGCCGCTCGGCGCGGGCGCGCGACAGCGCCTCGGCGCCGTCGGCGGCGGTGCTGACCCGGTACCCGGCCTTGGCGAGATGGTATGCGACAAGCCCGGCGATGTCGGGCTCATCGTCGACAACGAGTACGCGGTGGGGCGGTGACGCGTCAGACGGCATAGAGTGCGCGGCGCACGGCATAAGGTAGCGTTCCACCCCGACGCTTGGCAATTTTCAGCGCACGATGCGTGCACTGCTCGCGCTGCTCCTCGCCGCCCAGGCTCCTGCCGCTGCGCCACCCGACTCCGCCCACGTCGTGATCGTCGCCACGACGGACGTGCACGGACGCGCCCTGGCGTGGGATTACGTGCGCGACCGCCAAACGCCGGGCGGGCTGTCCCGCGCGGCGTCCATCATCGCGACGCTGCGGGCGCAGTACCCGGGCCAGGTGGTGCTGGTCGACGCCGGCGACCTGCTGCAAGGCAATCTGTTCGGCGCCTACTTCGGCCGGGTCGAGCATCGACGGCCCAACCCGATGGTGGATGCCCTCAACGCGCTCAACTACGACGCCGCCACGCCGGGAAACCACGACTTCGACTTCGGCTGGGACCAGCTGCTGGAAGCGAACACGGACGCGACCTACCGCTACGTCAGCGGCAACATCGTGCGGTTCCCACGCGACTCGCTCGCGTTTCCGTCCACCCTCATCCTCACCCGCGGTGGGGTGCGGATCGGAATCACCGGGTTCACCATGCCCGGCGTCATGGTCTGGGACCGGCGCCAGCTCGCGGGGAGCGCCCGCGTCCGGCCCATCGCGACCGCCGCCCCGGCGGTCCTGGCGGCGCTCGATCGCGCGGGGGTCGATCTCAAGGTGGTGCTGGTCCACAGCGGCCTGGACTCGTCCTCGTCGTACGACACGACGGGCGTCGGGCCGGAGAACGCCGCCGGTGTGTTCGCGGCGCTGCCGCATCGTCCCGACCTCGTGGTGGTCGGGCACACCCATCGCGAGATTCGCGACTCCGTCATCAACGGCGTGCATTTCGTGCAGCCCAGGCCGTGGGCCCTGTCGCTGTCGGTGGTGCACGTGTGGTTGGTGCGCGCTGATTCCGCCGGAGCGGTGCGCGGTAGCGGCCGGTGGCGCGTGGCCTCGATTCGCGGCGACCTCATTCCGTTGACGGCGGTGAATGAGACGCCGACCTTCGCCGCCCGGTTCGCCGACACGCACCAGCGCGTGCGGGCCTGGGCGGACGAGACGATCGGCAGCGCCGGCCCCGGATTCGAGGGGCGGTATGGTCGTGCGGAAGACACGCCGCTGCTCGATTTCATCAACGAGGTCCAGCGCCGCCGCGCCGGCGCTCAGCTCTCGGCGACCCCCGATTTCGACGTCTCGGCCGGGCTGCCCGACGGGACGATCCGGCGCCGCGACGTGGCGGGGATCTACCCGTACGAGAACACGCTGGTCGCGCTCCGCATCTCGGGCCGCCAGCTGAAGGAGTATCTCGAGCACGCGACCCGGTATTACCGGGTGGCGTCGCCGGGGGGCCGCCTCATTGACGATGCCGTGCCGGGCTACGACTTCGACGCGCTGGCCGGCGCGTCCTACCGGCTGGATCTCACCAGGCCGGTCGGGTCGCGCGTCGTGGCGCTGGGCGTGAACGGTCGTGTCGTGCTTCCGACCGACAGCTTCACACTGGCCCTGAACAGCTATCGCGCGGCGGGTGGTGGGGGCTACGCCATGCTGCGCGGGTCGCCGGTGGTATACGACCGCGGTGAGAATGTCGCCGATTTGATCGTGAACGAAATCCGCGCCGCCGATACCGTGCGTGCCGGTGCGTATTTCAGCCCGAGCTGGTCGATCGTGCCGCCGGCCGATTCCGCCGTTCATGCGTTGTTCGCGCCGCCACCCCCGCCCGTGCCGCAGACCGACAGCACGCTGCTCCGGGTCCTCGCGATCACGGATTTCCACGGCGCCCTGGCGCCGCATGTCTGGCCGTGGTCGGCCGGGCGCCCGGTAGGGGGGTCGGCTGTCCTCAAGGTGTGGCTCGACAGTCTCGCCAGGGAATGCGGCTGCACCGAAGTGCGGGTGGACGCCGGAGACGAAATGCAGGGAACGCCGGTCTCCAACTTCGCCTTCGGCCGGCCCGTGATCAGGGCGTTCAATGCGTTCGGGATCGACGCGGCCGCGATCGGGAACCATGAATTCGACTGGACCATCGACACGCTCCGGGCGCGGGAGCGCGAGGCGCACTATCGGTTCGTCTCCGCCAACGTGACCGACACGGCGGGTCGCGTACCCGATTGGGTCGAGCCCTGGGCGCTGATCACGCGCGGCGGCGCCAAGGTGGCCGTCATCGGGCTGACCACGACCAAGACCCCGACCACCACCCGGCCGCAGAACGTCGCCGGATTCCGCTTCGCGGACCTCACGGAATCGGTGCGACGCGTGCTCCCAGCCGCGCGGGCGGGCGCGGACTTCGTGCTCGTGGTCGCGCACGCGGGTGAGCTATGCGATTCGGCCGGATGCCATGGGGAGATTTTCGATCTGGCGCGCGGGCTCGATTCGGGGTCGGTCGATCTCATCGTGGCCGGTCACACGCACGTGCGCATCGACACGGTCGTGAACGGCATTCCGATCGTCGAAGCGGCGCGCTCGGGGCAGAGTATCGCCGTGGTCGATTTCATCCGTCGCGCCGGAGGTCTCGGTCGAGAGGTGCGCGCGCGGCTCGAGACCCCGTGGGCAGATTCGGTCACCCCGGACCCCGCACTCGCCACGGATCTGGCTCGCGTGCAGCGCTCGGTGGACAGCGTCACGGCGCGCCTGGTCACCACGCTGCGCATGAACCTGCGGCGCGACGGCGACGAGTACCCGCTCGGCCGCCTGATCGCCGATGCCTATCGCAACATGGGGCGCGCCGACATCGGCCTGATCAACAACGGCGGCATTCGCACCGACCTCCCGGCCGGCCCACTGACGTATGGGGGGCTCTACGAGGCGCTGCCGTTCCAGAATCGACTGGTGCGGCTCACGCTTCCCGGTGCGGCAGTCCGCGCGATGCTGGAGGCCGCGGTGTCCAGCGGGTCCCCCGATGCCCACCTGTCCGGCGTACAGGTGTGGTACGACCCCGGACGTCCGTCGGGGCACCGGATCCGCCGTATACGCCTGGTCAACGGCCGCGATCTGCAAGACGCGCGCTTCTACACGCTGGCCGTCCCCGATTTCGTGGCCGACGGCGGCGACGGATTCGCGATGCTCCCGTCCCAACCGCGCGTGGACACCGGGCTCGTGGATCTCGATGCGGTGATCGCCTATCTGTCGGTGCTGCGCAAACCGGTCGAGGCGCCGGCGGACGAGCGGTTCCACCGGGGTTCGCGTTGACGCCCGATCCGCTGCGCATCTTCATCAACGAGAAGCCGGTCGACGTCGCCCGCGGTGCGCCGGTGCGCGACGCCGTGGCGGCATTCGATCGCGGGCTCGCCGACCTGCTGTCCGGCGACGCGGCCTACGTGACCGACGGCGTGGGGCGCCGCCTGGATAACGGCGATCCGGTGCGCGAGGCGGGCATGGTTCTGCGCGTGGTCGTCACCGCACGGCGCGGTCCGCCGCGGCTGACGAAGGAGGCGCTGCGGGCGTGGCCCAAGGCCGAGCTGCACGTGCACCTCGATGGGTGTCTCCGGCCCCAGACCATGCTCGAGCTCGCCCGGGCGCAGGGGGTGAAGCTGCCCGCGGATACACCGGAAGCGCTGGCGAAGGCGCTGTATGTAGCCGGGGCGCAGAGCCTCGAAGAATATCTCGAGAAGTACGCGATCACCCTCTCCGTGATGCAGACCCGGGAGGCCCTGGACCGGATCGCCTACGAGTTCGTGATCGACGCCGCCGCCGAGAACCTGCGCTACGTCGAAGTGCGCTATTCGCCGCTGCTGCATCGCCCCGCCCTCACCATGGCCCAGGCCATCGAGGCGCCGCTGGCCGGCGCGCGCCGTGCCTCGCGCGAAACGGGAATGAAGGTCGGCTTGCTGCTCTGCGGGATCCGGACGATGACCCCGGCCAGCTCGCTGGAGCTGGCGCAGGCGGCCGTGGATTACCGCCACGAGGGCGTCGCGGGATTCGATCTCGCCGGCGCGGAGCGTGGGCATCCGGCACGCGAGCATCGGGCCGCGTTCGAGCACGCCGCAAAACACGGCCTGGCCTGCACCTGTCACGCCGGGGAAGGGGATGGTCCCCACTCCATCGACGAAGCCTTGCATGTGTGTGGCGCCGCGCGGATCGGGCACGGCACCCGGCTGGGAGA
>Ga0075434_100000224_pt1 | contig 38730 bp, 39 predicted proteins | sample RhiMethybrSRZTD3_FD_75298 | JGI IMG/M metagenome (GOLD analysis project Ga0075434, IMG submission 75298) | Populus rhizosphere microbial communities from Tennessee, USA - Rhizosphere MetaG P. TD hybrid SRZTD3 | ecosystem: Host-associated > Plants > Roots > Rhizosphere > Soil | place: USA...
GCCCCCCGAGCACCCCCCGCACCCCACCCACACCCTCGGCGGGCTGCCGCACCTGGGTGGGCGGCACGGCCTCGCCCCGGACGCGACGCTGCCGGCCCGGGACCTGCTGCTGGATCAGGACGCGGCCGGCGAGCACCTCGCCGGGCTGCTCGGCCGCGACGTGACCGGCTGCGAGCTGGTCCGGGTGAAATACCGGATCGGCGAGAGCCTGCGGGTCACCTACCGGCTCGCCGGGTCCGAACTCCTTACCGTACGGGCGTTCCGGCCCGGCGAGAGCGGCTCGGCCTACCGCAGGGCGGCCGGTCCGGGCGTGTGGCACGACCCGGCGCTGGCGGCGGTGTGGTGGGCGTTCCCCGCCGACCGGCGCCTGCGCGGGCTGGCCGACCTGCTTTCCCCCGGCCCCGAGCTGGCCGCGCTGGCGCCCGGGTGGGTCGCCGGCGAGCTGGTCGAGTACTCCCCCGAGCGGGCGGCGACGTTCCGGGCGCTCGACGCGACCGGCACGGTGCTCGGCTACGCGAAGGCGTACGCGCCGGGCACGGTCGACGTGGCGGAGCGGTCCCAGCGGTACGCCCGGATCGCGGCCGTGCTGGCCGCCGGCGGCATCGGTGCGCCGACACCGCTGGGCGCGTCCGCGGCCCGCTCGGTGCTGGTGCTGGAGCCGATGCCCGGCGCCGAGTGGGGCCAGCTGTCCGGACCGGCGCTGGCGGCGGCGATGGGCCGGCTCGGCTCGGCGATCGCCACCCTGCACGCCGCCGGGCGGCGGGCGGCCGGGGAGCTGCCCCGGTTCGGGCGGCTGGACGTCCGGCGGGTGGTGCACAGCGCGCACCTGGTCGCGGTGGGCCGGCCGGACGTGGCGGCCGCGGCGGTCCGGCTCGCCGACCGGCTCGCCGACGGCCCGCCGCCCGGCGGTCCGCAGGTCGCGCTGCACGGCGACTGCCACCCCCGCAACGCCTTGCTGGCCGGCGACTCGATCGCGCTGATCGACCTCGACCAGGCCGGTGCCGGCGTGGCCGCCGCGGACGTCGGCAGCCTCATCGCCCGGCTGATCGCCGACGGCGACACCGGGACGATGCGCTCGGCCTTCCTGTCGGGATACCAGGCGGTTCGGCCGCTGCCGCCGGCCGGCTCGCTGCGCTGGCACACCGCGGCGGCGCTGGTCGCCGAGCGGGGCGTGCGGGCGGTGAACCGGGTGCACCTGCCCACCCTGGACCGGCTTCCGGAGCTGCTGAAGACCGCGGACGACGTACTGCTGAACGGAGTCGGACCGTGACCCGAGACCGCCTGCTCTTCTACTGCCAGCACTCCTTGGGTCTCGGCCACCTGGCCCGCTCGCTGCGGCTGGCCGACGGCCTGACCGAGCGGTTCGACGTCCGGCTGCTCAACGGCGGCCGGTTCCCGGCCGGGACGACGGTGCCGGCCCGGGTGGACGTGCTCAACCTGCCGCCGCTCGGCCACGACGCGGACGGCATGCTGGTCAGCCACGACCCGGCGTACACCGTCGAGCAGGCCTGCGCCCGGCGGACCGAGCTGCTGCTCGCCGCGCTGGACGAGACCCGGCCGGCGGTGGTGCTGATCGAGATGTACCCGTTCGGCCGGCGGAAGTTCGAGTTCGAGCTGGTGCCGCTGCTCGACGCGGTGGCCGCGCTCGGCGCCGACCGGCCGCGGGTCGTCTGCAGCCTGCGCGACATCCTCGTACAGCGGGCGACAGGCCAGCGCAAGCACGACGAGCGGGCGGTGGCCCGGCTCAACGCCTCGTTCGACGCGATCGTCATGCACGCCGACCCGGCGTTCGCGACGCTCGAGGAGTCCTTCCGGCCGGCCACCCCGCTGCGGGTGCCGGTGCACTACACCGGGTTCGTCGCCCCGCCGGCGCCGGCCCCGGTCACCGAGGTGCTGCCCCGGCTGGTGGTCTCCTCCGGCGGCGGCATGGTCGGCGAGCCGCTGGTGCGCGCCGCGGTGGAGGTGCACCGCGACCTGTTCATCCGTACCGGGCTGTGCACCACCGTGGTGGCCGGGCCGTTCCTGCCCGACCCGGTCTGGGCCTGGCTGCGCGACCAGGCCGCCCGCAGCCCGGTGCTGGAGGCGGTCCGCCGGGTGGACGACCTGGCCGCCGAGATCGCCCGCTCGGCGCTGTCGCTGAGCCAGGGCGGCTACAACACGACGATGGACCTGCTGCGGGCCGGCACGCCGGCGGTCGTCGTCCCGTTCGCGGACGGCGGCGAGAACGAGCAGACGGTACGGACCGCCCGGCTGGCCCGGCTCGGCGCGCTGCGGATGGTGCCGGCGACCGCGCTGGGCGACCGGGAGCGGCTGCTGGCGGCGCTGGTCGCGGCGGCCGCCGCGGAGCCCGCGCCGGTGCGGCTTGACCTGTCCGGGGCGGAGCGCACCGCGCGCATCCTCGCCGACGTCCCGACTGCGCTGGAGGCGGTCCGATGAGCTGGCTCGATCCGGTCCGCCGGGCGCTGGACGAGGGCCCGTGCACGGTGTTCTTCCGCGACGACGACGCCGGTTGGGGCGACGATCGGCTGTGGGCGCTGCTCGACCTGTTCGACCGGCGGGCGCTGCCGGTCGACCTCGCGGTGATCCCGGCCGAGCTGCGCCCGACGCTGGCGGCCGAGCTGACCGTGCGGGCCAGGGGCGGCGGAGTGCACCTGCACCAGCACGGCTTCGCGCACGCCAACCACGAGCCGACCGGGCGCAAGTGCGAGTTCGGCCCGGCCCGCTCCTACGAGGCGCAGGCCGCCGACATCACCCGGGGGGCGGCGCTCCTCGCCGACGCGTTCGGCGAGCTGGTCGCGCCGGTCTTCACGCCGCCGTGGAACCGGTGCACCGCGGTCACCGCCGACGCACTCGCGGACGCCGGGTTCGCCGTGTTGTCGCGGGACGGTACGGCAACCCCGCTGCCCGACGCGCGGATCCCCGAGGTGCCCATCACCGTGGACTGGTTCGGTTCCCGCAAAGGCGTGCGGTGGACCCCGTACGAACTGGCCGAGCGGCTGGCCGCCGCAATCCGCGGCGACGGGCCGGTCGGGATCATGCTGCACCACGCGGTGACCGACGACGGTGAGTTCGTCGCGCTCGGCGCCCTGCTGGCACTGCTCACCACGCACCCGAACACCCGGGCGACCTCCCTGACCGCCCTGGCCGCGGTCCCCAGCTGAACCCCCGATAGGCTGGGGACCCGGCGAGGGCCCGTCCCGTCCGCCTCCTGGCCTCCAGCGGGAGCGGGTACGGGGCGCTGGCGCCCGCCTACCGGACTGCCGGTCCGGCGGTGGGCGTGACGGGGCCTGGCCCCGGCCCCGGCTTCTCCCTCCGGGGACGGGGCCAGTCCTCCGGCCCGCTCCGTCGTCCGGTGGCGGCCGGTCGCCGCGTGCGGCTTCGTACGGGAGCGGTCCGCTGTGGACGGACGGTCACGGTCCGGGTACGAGAGGACGAGCGGCGGTTGACATATGGTCCTACCTTATTGCCATACTGACCGCCAGGCGTGATCCAGCGCACGCCAGAGCCAGACCGCAGCGACCCGACCCGGCCGGGTGCCGGGGTGCGACCCCAACGAAGGGATCAGGGCGATGAGACGACGGCGCCGACTCTCCTCAGTGCTCCTGCCGGTAGGTCTTGCCGGCGTGTTGCTCGGCGCCGCCGCCTGCGGCTCGTCCGGCGGCGACAGCGGCGCGGCCGCGGCCAACTCCGAGAACTCCAGTTTCGACTCCATGACGACCCAGGAGCTGGCCGCGCAGGCCGCCAAGGAGGGCTCGCTCACCTGGTACACGACGTTCGCGGACGACGACGTGCAGCCGATGGTCGCCGCGTTCAACAAGACCTATCCGAACATCAAAGTGAACGCGCTGCGGTTGTCGGCGGACAAGATCCCGCAACGGATCATCACCGAGCAGCGGGGCGGGAAGCACAACGCCGACGTCGTCTCCGGCGACTCCCCCCAGGTCGCCCAGCTGCTGCAGGCCGGCGCGCTGCAGCCGTACACGCCGAAGGACCTGGCCCCGCTGCCCGGCGGGCTCGACCTGCCCGAGGGCTACGAGGGCGTCATCTACATCGTCACCACCGCGGTCGGCTACAACCCGAAGGTGGTCAAGCAGAAGGGGCTGCCGGCCCCGACGTCGTGGGAGGACCTGACCAACCCGGTCTGGAAGGGCCAGTTCTCGATCGATCCCGGTGCGGTCAACTGGTACGACAGCCTGGTGCAGTCGATGGGACACGACAAGGCACTCGACCTGCTCAAGCGGCTCGGCGACAACCAGCCGCGGTTCGTGGAGAGCCACACCCAGGCGCTGACCCAGGTGCAGGCCGGCGAGCCGATCGCGGCCGCGACGATCTACGGCTACAAGGCCGCCAGCGAGAAGAAGAAGACCCCGGACGCGGTCGAGTTCGTCAACTCCGACCCGCTGCCCTCCTCGCTCACGCTCGTCGACGTGGTCAAGGATGCCCCGCACCCGGCGGCGGCGCGGCTGTTCACCGACTGGATCGTGTCCAAGGACGGGCAGACCGCGGTCGTGGACATCACCAACCACACCTCGATCCGGCCGGACGTGAAGAACGACCCGACCGTGTGGAACGAGCAGAAGTGGCCGCCGGCCTGGGGCAAGCCCAACCTGCCGTCCGCCGAGTACAACGCGGAGCTGGCCGAGATGAAGTCGGCCCTGCACGCGCCGTGAGCCGCGGTGGCCGGCGCCGCGACCCCGGTGACCGGCGCCGGCCACCCGCACCGCCGCTGCCCACCCCCGTCGGCGATTGGAACCGTGATGGCCCTGCTGGTGGACGAGACCGCCACCGCCCCGGCGGAGGCGCCACCGCGGCGCCGGGACTGGCGGCAGCTGCTCGACCCCCGCTACCTCACCCTCGCGGTCGCCGCGCTCGTCGTCGCCTACCTCGCCCTGGTGCCCATCGGGACGATGGTCTACAGCAGCCTGCGCACGAACTTCCTCGGTCTCGGCCCGGGCACCTGGACGTTCCGCAACTACATCGACACGTTCACCAGCGACGGCTTCGGCACGCTGGTGCTCAACTCGTTCGTCTACGCCGGCGCCACCGCGATCGTCTGCACGGTGATCGGCTTCCTGCTCGCCTGGCTCGTGGCCAGGACCAACACCCCGGGCAAGGGCTTCGCCCGGGTCGCCGCGCTGGTGCCGCTGATCGTGCCGGGCATCCTCAACACGGTCGCCTGGAGCCTGCTGCTCTCGCCGCAGCGCGGCACCGCCAACGCCGGGCTGCGGCACCTGGGGTTGCCCGCGTTCAACGTGTTCTCCCTGCACGGCATGATCTTCGTGCAGTCCATGCACGTGGTGCCGATCGCCTACCTGATGGGGGTCGCGGCGTTCGCCTCGATGGACTCCTCGCTGGAGGAGGCTTCACTGGCCTCAGGCGCCTCGCCCTGGACCACGTTCCGGGTGATCACGCTGCGGATGGCCCGGCCGGCGATGCTCTCGGCCGGGCTGCTGATGTTCATCCAGACGATCTCGACCTTCGAGGTGCCGCAGCTGATCGGCGTGCCGGGCCGCCGGTTCGTGTTCGTCAGCCGGATCTACTCGGCGCTGCAGACCTTCCCGCCGGACTACGGGACCGTCGGCTGCATCGGGATCTTCGTGCTGGTGATCGCCGCCGTCGGGCTGTGGATGTCCCGGCGGATGTCGGCGACCACGGCGGTGCAGACGATCACCGGCAAGGGCTTCCGCGCCACCGGGCAGGACATCGGCAAGTGGCGGTGGGCCGGCTTCGCGTTCTTCGTCCTGTTCTTCCTCGTCGCGGTGGCGCTGCCGATCCTCATGCTGATCTGGTCGTCGCTGCTGCCCGGCTTCCAGCAGCCGTCGGCGGAAGCCCTGCACCAGCTGACGTTCTCCAACTACGCGGAGATCTTCCGGCGCCCCGGGCTGGTGAACTCGGTCAAGAACAGCTTCATCACCGCCGTCGCCGCGGGGGTGATCGTGACCGTGCTCGCGGCGCTCGTCGCGTACATCACGGTGAAGACCAGGCTGCGCGGGCGCGGGCTGCTCGACGGGCTGGCGACCGTGCCGATCGCGGTGCCCAGCGTGGTCATGGGCGTCGGCATCCTGTACTGGTACCTGGCCGCGCCGCTGCCGTTCCATCTCTACGGCACGCTGGCGATCCTCATCGTCGCGTTCGTGACGATCACCCTTCCGTACGGGATGCGCTACATCGTGCCGGGCATGGCCCAGATCAAGGACGAGCTGGAGGAGGCGGCGACCGCCAGCGGGGCCGGCTGGTGGCAGGCGTTCCGGCGCATCTTCGTGCCGCTGCTCATGCCGTCGCTGCTGGCCGCGTTCCTCTACGCGATGATCGTCTCGTTCCGCGAGGTGTCCGCGGCGATCTTCCTCTACTCCTCCGGGACCGAGGTCGTCTCGATCCAGATCTTCGACCTGTTCTCCAACGGGTCCTATCCCGTGGTGGCGGCGCTCGGCGTCGTGCTCGTGCTCTTCCTCAGCATCCTCGCCGGCGGCGTGCGGCTGCTCACCCGCCGGTTCGGCATCAGGAACGGGTGAGTCGATGATCAAGCTGACCGGGGTCGTCAAGCGCTATCGCGGGAGGTCCGTGACCGCCAACGCGGTCGACGGCATCGACCTCGACATCCCCGAGGGAAAGCTGGTCACCCTGCTCGGCCCGTCCGGCTGCGGCAAGACCACGACGCTGCGGCTGATCGCCGGGCTGGAACGGGCCGACTCCGGCGTCATCGAGATCGGCGGCCAGGTCGTCTCCGACCCGGCCCGGCGGATCTACGTCGGCCCGCACCGCCGCCCGATCGGGATCGTGTTCCAGTCGTACGCGATCTGGCCGCACATGACCGTGCTGCAGAACGTGATGTTCCCGCTCGTGGCCAGCCGGCCGCGCACGCCCAAGGACAAGGCGAGGCCGCTGGCCATGGCGGCGCTGGACTCGGTCGGCCTGACCGAGTTCGCGGACCGGCCGGCGCCGGCGCTGTCCGGCGGCCAGCAGCAGCGGGTCGCGCTGGCCCGGGCGCTGGTCCGGCAGCCCAAGGTGCTGCTGCTGGACGAGCCACTGTCCAACTTGGACAAGGGCCTGCGCGGGCGAATGCGGGACGAGATCCGCGAGGTGCAGCAGCGGCTGGGGATCACCACCGTGTTCGTCACCCACGACCAGGACGAGGCGCTGGCGATCTCCGACGACGTCGTCGTGATGAACACCGGCAACGTGGTCGAGCGCGGCTTGCCGCAGGCGATCTACACCAGCCCGCAGGACGAGTTCACCGCCCGCTTCCTCGGCCTGTCGAACAACCTGCGCGGGGTGGTCGAGTCGGCCGGCCGCAACGGCGCGCTGGTCAACTGCGGCAAGCGGAGCCTGCTGTGCCGGGGGCTGGCGAACGCCGCGCCGGGCGACGAGGTGAGCCTGTTCATGCGGCCGGAGAGCTTCCGGCTGTCCCGCCGGCGGCACTCCGACGACGCCTGGCCCGGCACGGTGGTGTTCTCGATCTACCACGGCGACTGCTGGGACTACCACGTCCGGGTCGACGAGGACGTGCTCAAGGTGCGCGTCTACCAGGAGAAGATCGGCCTGTCCCACGGCGACGCGGTGTTCCTCGAACCCGACGCGGACAGCACGATCGTGATCACCGGCGACCGGTCGGCCACCGGCTCCGACCAGCCGGCGCCTGACCACGCCGAGGTGTGACCCGGCACTTCCACGTTGCCGCCCGGACAGGAGAGCTTATGCCGCGACCGCCGCTGACCGCCCCCGGAGTGCCCGCGCCGCTGGACGGGTTCGACTACCCCGCCCCGCGGTTCCCGCGCTACCTGCTTCAGGAGCGCACCGACGACATCGAGGAGCTCATGCCGTTGGCCCGGGCGCACGTGCGGCGGCGGTACGGCCGCTCCGCGCTCGGCGACGTGCAGCCCGGCGACGAGCTGCTCATCGTCACGTTCCCGCACCAGAACGAGATCGTCTTCGCCGCGCTGCGGCGGGCGCTGCTGGAGATCGGCGTCGCCAAGGTCGACCGGATCGACGTGACCGACCTCGGCATGCAGACCACGCGGTACAGCGCGGCCGACGGCTGGCGGGAGATCACCGACCGGCTGCCGCCGATGATCGAGGAGGGCGTCGAGTTCAACGTCGCCGCCGCGGCGCTCAAGCGGTTCCTCGACGACCGGCCGGGATACACCGGCGTCTACGCGGGTGAGGCCGGCCGCTCGCACTGGAAGCGCGCCGCCGGCAAGCGGATCCGCAACAACTGGGTGTACGCGACGTACGAGGACTTCGTCGGCCGGGCCAACGGGATGCCGGACGAGATCTGGCGGACCGTGGACCTCATGGTGGTCGACGCGTTCCGGAACGCCGCCGCGGTCCGGATCACCAGTCCGGAAGGGACGGACATCGGCTGGGAGGTGACCGAGCAGCAGGCCGAGCTGTGGCCGCAGGGCGCGTACATCTCCGGGCACATCCTCGGCTCGACGATCCAGGGCATCCGGTTCGGCCACCCGGTGGAGACGTTCCTGCGCGAGGCACAGATCCTGATGCCCACGCTCAACGGCGTGATCGGCGGGACCTCCAACCACACCGGCTACTACCCGCACATCCAGGTCACCGTGGAAAGCGGGATGATCGCCCACATCGAGGGCGGCGGCCGGTACGGCGAGCTGTGGCGGGAGGTGGTCGAGCGCTACCGGGACACGCAGTACCCGGGCTTCCCCTACCGCGGCTGGGCCTACTTCAACGACTGCTCGATCGGCACGAACCCCAAGAGCTACCGGCAGATCGAGACGCTGTGGAACTACACCGACTCGTGGACCAACCTGCCGGAGCGGGCACAGGCGGGCGTCATCCACTTCGGCTTCGGCGCGGAGCACTGGGACAAGACGTTCCTCGACTACGCCAGGTCGAACAAGCTGCCGACGATGCACTTCCCGCACGTGCACAACCTGTTCGCCACGTACGAGATCAAGCAGCGGGACACCGGTGACTGGGTGAAGCTCATCGACAAGGGCCGGATCGTCGCCCTCGACCACCCGCGGGTGGTCCGGCTGGCCAGCAGCCTCGGCGGCACGCACCACCTCGAGTACGACTGGATCCCGGCGCTGCCGGGGATCAACTACCCCGGCGACTACCGGACCGACTACGCGCCCGACCCGGTGTCCTGGATCCGGCGCGAGCAGACCGGGGAGTTCGACCTTGGCTGAGTCCGTGGCGGAACCCTTCTACCTGCCCACCGGCGACGAGGTCGAGCTGTTCCTGGCCGCGTACGAGCAGCGGATACCGGTGCTGCTCAAGGGGCCGACCGGATGCGGCAAGACCCGCTTCGTCGAGCACATGGCCTGGCGGATCGCCCGCGAGCGCGAGCAGCCGGTGGACGAGCCGCTGGTCACGGTCACCTGCCACGACGACATGACCTCCGCCGACCTGGTCGGCCGCTACCTGCTCTCCGCCGACGGCACGAGCTGGCTGGACGGCCCGCTGACCCGGGCGGCCCGGACCGGTGCGCTCTGCTACCTGGACGAGATCGTCGAGGCGCGCAAGGACACCACGGTGATCCTGCACGCGCTGACCGACCACCGCCGGATGCTGCCGATCGAGCGGCTCGGCACGACGGTGCCGGCGCACCCGGACTTCCTGCTCGTCGTCTCGTACAACCCCGGCTACCAGGCGACCGCGAAGGACCTCAAGCCGTCGACGCGGCAGCGGTTCCTGGCCATCGGCTTCGGCTACCCGAGCCCTGAGCTCGAGGCGCGGATCGTCGCACACGAGTCCGGTGTGGACGCCTCGACCGCCGAGTCGCTCGCGTTCCTGGCCGACAAGCTGCGCAACCTCGACGAGGCCGACATCATCGAAGGTCCGAGCACCCGGCTGCTCGTCCACGTCGGCGCGCTCATCCGCAAGGGCGTGCCGGCGCCGCGGGCCTGCGACGTCGCGCTGGTGCAGGCGGTCAGCGACGACGCCGACGTGCAGGGCGCGGTCCGGTCCGTGACCACGGCCGTGTTCGGGTGAGGGCGGGCTTCGAGCCGGGTCAGCGGGCGCTCACGCTCTACTTCCGGGCGCTGGCCGGGTGCGGTTGCGAGCTGGTCCCGTACGACGACGACGCGGACCTCTGGCAGCACCCGGACACCGCGACCACCGTGCGGCTGCCGGCCGGCGTCGACTACGCGGTCCCGGAGGAGTGGTACCGGGTGGCGGTGACGCACCGCGCGCTGCACCACGCGTTGGGCACGTTCGGCCTCGACCTGGCCGCGCCGGAGCCGCTGTTCGCCCGCCGCCGCCCCGATCTGCCGCCGGCCGACGTCCCGCCGCTGGAGCGGTTCACCCGGCTGTTCGGCCGGACCGCGCTCGCCGTCGAGGTGTTCGCCGTGCTGGAGGACCTGCGCGTGGACGCCGCCGCGCCGCGGCTGTTCGCCGGCCTGGCCCCGGCGTACGCGCGGGTGCGGCACGCGGCCCTGGCCGACCGGCCGGAGCTGGCCGTGCTGCCGCCGCGGGCCGCGGTGGCCGAGGCGCTGGTCCGGTTCAGCCTCGGCGCCCGGCAGGTGCTGGCGCCGGCGGCGCTGCACGGTCCACTGTCGACGGTCGTCGCGGCGGCCGCGCGGCTGCTCGACCCGGCGGCGACCGTGGAGTCGAGCGCGGAGGCGGCGATCCGGGTCTACGCGGTGCTGGCCGGGCTGCCCAACGTCGGCGCGATCCGGACCGCGCGCCCGGTGGCGTTCGACTCGCTCGCCGCCGACCCCGAGCTCGACCCGGACGACCCGCGGCTGGTGGCGGCCGCCGAGGAGGTGCGGCTGGAGGGCGACGGGGCGCTGGACGTCCGGCTGGTGCCGGTGCGCTACCGGGACGTTCCCGGGCCGCGGTATGCGGGCCAGGCGGCGTCCGGGATGCCGCTGCAGGAAGCGATCCTGCGCATGACCGTCGAGACCGAGCAGTCCCAGGACGCCGACACCGACGGGTTCGCCGAGCGCTCGCTGCAGGCCGAGCGGGGCGGCGTCGACGTGACCGCGACCGAGCGGCCGCCCGAGCCGCTGCCGCACGACCACGGTCCCGATCTCGACGACCACCACGAGCACGCGCACGGCCACCTGCACGCAGGCGGCCGGGACGAGTTCGTCTATCCGGAGTGGGACCACCGCGCCGGCCACTACCTGGCCGACTGGTGCCTGGTCAGGGTGGGCAGCCCGAAGCCGGTCCGGTCCGACCGGCGGCACCGGCGGGCGCTCCACCGGCACGGTCACCTGCTGCCCGGGCTGGTCTCCCAGCTGGAGCGGGTCCGCCCGGCCGGTCGCGTGCTCGTGCCCCGCCAGCCGTACGGGGACGACCTCGACCTGGACGCCTGCGTGGACGCGATCGTCGACCTGCGCACCGGCGTGCCGCCTTCGCCGCACGTGTACGCCGCCCTGCGGGAGGAGCGCCGGGACGTCGCGGTCGCGCTGGCGATCGACCTCAGCTCGTCCACCGCCGAGCGGCTGCCGCCGGACCCGGGCCGGCCCACCCGGGTGGAGCGGATCCTCGACCTGCAGCGGGACGCGGTCAGCCTGCTGGTCGAGGCGCTGGAGCGGGTCGGCGACGGCTACGGCGTCTACGGGTTCTCCGGCGGCGGTCGGGACGACGTGCGGCTGTCGGTGGTCAAGGACCTCGACGAGCGGCGGACGCCGGCGATGCTGCACCGGCTCGAGGGGTTGACGCCGGACCACACCACCCGGATGGGCCCGGCGATCCGGCACCTCACCGCCCGGCTGGCGGTGAGCGAGGCGGCGACCAAGGTGCTGCTCGTGGTCTCCGACGGGCGCCCGTACGACCTGGACTACGGCCAGCAGTACGGCGACGCGGCCGTGCTCGACTACGCGGTCGCCGACACCGCGCGGGCGCTGGCCGAGGCTCGCGACCGCGGCGTGCGGCCATACCTGGTGACCGTCGACCCGGCCGGCGGCGACTACCTGTCCGAGATGTGCGACCCGCGCGAATACCACGTCATCGCCGATGCCCGGGACCTGCCCGCCGCGCTGGGCCAGCTCTACGTGGTGGCCCGGGCGGAGGGGATGTCCCGGGCCACCACGGTCGGGTCAGCCCGTCGCCGCGCCGGCCAGGGCTGAGTCGTACTCGGGGGCGTTCTCGAAGTAGTGGACGTTGTCGTAGCCGAGGTGCTTGAAGACCCGGTTCTGCGCGGACAGCAGGTGCAGCGGCGTCCCGTCGGCGGCGAAGTGCTGGACGATCGTGTTCTGCGGCACGTAGAGCGTGTCGCCCTTGGTGATCTCGTGCCGGGTGGGCTCCTTGGCGATGCGCGCGTAGTACTTCTCGGCGATCTCCGCCTGCACCTCCCAGTGCAGCGAGTAGCCCTCACCGTCGAGCACGTAGAGGATCTCGTCGGCCATCTTCCAGTGCTTGCCCGAGCGGCTGCCACCGGGGACCGTCAGCTCGAAGACGTCGACGCCGAACTGCCGGTTGCCGGTCATCTCCTTGGCGTTCAGCACCCGCATGCGACCCATCGGCGTGGTCTCCCAGGCCGAGTCCTCGGCGGTGACGACCTTCCTGCGGTCGAGCACGCCCGGAGTCCAGATCAGACCCCACTCGGAGCGGTCCTCGAACTCGTCCGGCCGCTCGATCGGGCCGCTGCGGCCCTGCTGGATCAGGCCGAGGAACATCCACGTGCACTTGGCCTTCATGACCAGCGCGACGGCCTTCTCGTCGTACGGGTTGAAGTGCCGGTGCACCGAGTCGGTGTGCACGAAGACCAGGTCGCCCTGCTTCCAGTCGTAGCGCTGGTCGTCGTGGATCTCGTAGCCGCGACCCTCCAGTATGTAGAACGCGGCCTCGTTCTGGTGGCCGTGGCCGTGGTTGGAGCTGTTCGGCGGCAGCTCCACGAAGTGCACCTGGATCGTCTGGGTGAGGAACGGGTCGTCGCCGGGGCCGACCCGCCACCAGGTGCGGGATTTCGCCGAGTCGCCGGAGTGGGCGGCGTTGTCGCCGGTGTCGACCACGACGTCGTTGTCGCGCACGCGCGGCGCCGCGAGCTGCCGGGTGCGGAACTCCCCCAACCCGTAGGTCTCGGAGGTCATCCCGCGGACGAACACCCGTCCCTTCTTCGCCATGCTCGCTCGCTTCCCGGCGCCCGGCGCCGTCGCTCTGTCCGGTTCGGAGGTCTCCCGCTACGCTGCCATCTTAGGGCTAACGGACAGACCAATCCAGACGGCGAGGTCAGTAATGGGTGTGCTCCGGCTCAGCATCGCCACCACCGACTACGACCACTTCCGGGACTTCCGGCTCGGCACCGTGCGGGCGGAGGGGATCGAGCACGTCTGGTCGGTGCTGGGCCACCACGAGGTGTTCGCCCGCTTCACCGCCCACCGGGAGTGGGACGTGGCCGAGCTGTCCATCGCCAAGTTCGCCGCCCAGGTGACGCGGGACGAACCGGACATCGTCGGTCTGCCGGTCGTCTGCTCCCGGGTCTTCCGGTTCGGCGCCTTCTATGTGAACCGGCGCAGCGGCATCGAGAGCGCCGAGGACCTGCGCGGCAAGCGGATCGGCTCGCCGGAGTGGGCCCACTCCGCCGCCGTCTACATGCGAGGCTGGCTGCACAACGAGGTCGGCGTGAAGCTCGACCAGGTCGAGTGGTACCAAGCCGGGGCCAACTCGCCCGGCCGGGAGGAGAAGGTCGAGCTGTCGCTGCCGGACGGGGTGCGGCTGACCCGGGTGAGCGACCGCTCGCTGTCCGACCTGCTGGCCGCCGGCGACATCGACTGCGCGCTGATCGCCCGGCCGCCGACCTGCTTCCTGCGCGGCCACCCGGACATCGTCCGGCTCTACCCCGACTTCGAGACCCGGGAGCTGGCGTACTACCAGCAGACCGGCATCTGGCCGATCATGCACATCATCGCGATGCGGCGGCGCATCCTGGACGAGAACCCCTGGGTCGCCCGCAACCTCTACAACGCGTTCCTGGAGTCGAAGAACCGCAGCGTCGAGCGGTTGCTGGACCCGGCGGTGTCCCGCTACCCGCTGCCCTGGCTGCCGGCGTACGGCCGGCGGATGGCCGACCTGTTCGGCGGCGACCCCTTCCCGTACGGGACCGAGGCCAACCGGGCCACGGTCGGCCAGCTGCTCAGCTACGCCCACCAGCAGGGGATCGCGCACCGGTTGGCCACGCCGGACGACGTCTTCCCGACCGGGATCATGACCAAGGTGGTCGTCTAGGGCGTGTGCCCTGCGGATCAGCTCAGGCTCTCCACCAGCCGGCCGAGCTCCCGCATCAGCCGCTCGGTCCGCTGCGCGCCGTACGCGGCCTCGATCCTGCCCTGGTGCTCGACGGACTGCTCGTCCAGCCGGCGGACCAGGTCGCGGCCGCGGTCGGCCAGGTAGACCGCGACCCGGCGCCGGTCGGCCTCGTCCTGCCGCCGGTAGACCAGCGCGCTCTCGACCAGCCGGTCGACCGCCTTCGTCAGCGTGGGATGCGGCATGAGCACGGCGGCGGCCAGGTCGCCCATCGAGTGCCCGTAACCGTCGGACAGCGCGCGCAGGATCCGCCACTGCTCGACGGTGACGCCCTCCGCCGAGAGCGACTCGGCGAGACCGCGGTTCACCGCCTGCTCCGCCTCCGCCAGCAGGTATGCCAGGTGTGACCGCAGAGTGGTCTCCGGCACCGACGTTCGCCTCCCCCGATCGGCACTGGTCAAGGACAGGTTACGACCGCGAGTCCAGGCTCGCTCGTCGCCTGGTCTCGGCCCATACTCTCCCGTATGGCGGGCATCGTCCGGGTTGCCCTCGTGGTGCCGCTGTCCGGGACGCTCGGCCTCATCGGTCCGGGCGCGGTCAACTGCGCCGCGCTCGCGGCCAAGGAGATCAACGAGGCCGGCGGGATCCTCGGCCGGACGGTCGAGCTGCGGCTGGTCGACGGCGGCCGGCCCGCGCTCGAAGTGGCCCTGGACGTGCGCAGGCTGGTCCGCCGGGGCGAGGCGCAGGCGGTGGTCGGCGTGCACTCCTCGGACGTGCGGGTGGCGCTGGTGTCCGCGCTGCGCGCGCAGGTGCCCTACGTCTACACCCCGCCGTACGAGGGCGGCGAGCGGGCGCCGGGCGTCTACCTCGCCGGCGAGACCCCGGACCGGCAGGTCCGGCCGGTGCTGCGGTGGCTGGCCGAGCGCAACCGCGGCTCGCGCTGGTTCCTGCTCGGCAACGACTACGTCTGGCCGCGCCGGCTGAGCCTGGCGGCCCGCGACTACCTGCGGGCGCTCGGTGCCGGCGTGGTCGCCGAGCAGTACGTCCCGCGCGGGCGGCTCGACGTCGAGCCACTGCTGTCCGCGATCGCCGCCACCCGGGCCGACGCCGTGCTGCTCACGCTCGTCGGCAGCGACCTGGTCGAGTTCAACCGCGCCTTTGCGGACAGCCCGCTCGCCCAGCGGGTGCTGCGGCTGTGCCCGGCACTGGAGGAGAACGGGCTGCTCGGCGTCGGCGGCGACGCGACCGGCGAGCTCTACGCGACGATGGGCTACTTCGCCTCGATCGCCACCGACGCCGGCCTCGACTTCGTCGCCCGGTACGCCGCCCGGTTCGGCCCGCTGGCGCCGGTGCCCGGCGGCCACGGCGAGGGCTGCTACGACGGCCTGTGGCTGCTGGCCGCGCTCGTGTCCCGGGCCGGCTCGCTGGCCACGCCGGCGCTGGACTCGGTCTGCGACGGCACCGTCGTCGAGTGCGGCCGGGGCCGGGCCGTGATGAGCGGCCGGCACCTGCAGGCGCCGGTATACCTGGCCAGGGCCGAGGCGCTCGACCTCGATGTGGTCGCGGGCTTCTAACGCTTCCGTCGGCAACCTTTTCTGATTCAAGGATTGGCGCTACGGTTCGCCCTACGACGGTGTCCCGAGCCGTCATCTCCGGTGACCGCCACGGGGGTACTCGGGGGCCGGGGGCCCCCGAGGGTGACTACCTCGCCCACGGTAGGGAGTGGCTGATGCGACACACAGTCTCCGGCGGTGCGGCGCGGGCCGCCGCCGCCGTTTCCGTAGCGGCCCTCGTGCTGGCCGCCTGCAGCTCGATCGACACGCCGTCGGGGGGCGGGCAGTCGCCCACGGCCGACGACCGGGCGGCGAAGAACGGCGGCACGCTCGTGGTCGCCCTGTCCGACGAGCCCGATCCACTCGACCCCACCACCGCCCGGACCCTGGTCGGCCGCTCGGTGTTCATGTCTATCTGCGAGAAGCTCTACGACATCAACGCGAAGCTCGAGATCGTGCCGCAACTGGCGGCGTCGATGCCGCAGATCTCGGCCGACGGGAAGACCGTCACGATCAAGCTGCGTTCCGGCGTCAAGTTCGCCGACGGCACCGCGATGGACGCCGCCGCGGTGAAGACCAGCCTCGACCGCGACCTGACCCTGCCGACCTCCGCCCGCAAGAGCGACCTGGCCAGCGTGGACAGCGTGTCGGTCACCGATCCGTCCACAGTGGTCCTCCACCTCAAGGCGCCGTTCGCACCGCTGGTCGCGCAGCTCGCCGACCGCGCCGGCATGGTCATGTCGCCGGCCGCGCTCAAGAGCGAGGGCACGAACTTCGGCGCGCACCCGGTCTGCGTCGGGCCGTTCAAGTTCCAGAGCCGGGTCGCGCAGGACCACATCGACGTGGTGAAGGACGCCAACTACTACGACGCCAGCAACGTCCACCTGGACAAGGTGTCGTACAAGATCATCGCCGACTCGACCACCCGGTTCAACAACCTGCGCTCCGGCGACGTCCAGGTGCTCGACGCGGTCGCGGCGACCGACGTCGACGCGCTGCAGTCCGACTCCAACCTGCAGCTGATCACCTCGGACTCGATCGGCTACCAGGGCATCACCATCAACCTCGGCAACGTCAACGGCGTCGGCAAGCCGGCCGGGACGCTGCCGGCCAACCTGAACAGCGCGATGGCCACCGACCCGCGGGTGCGGCAGGCGTTCGAGATGAGCCTTGACCGGGACGCCATCAACAAGGTCGTGTTCCAGGGCAAGTACTCGCCGGCCTGCGGACCGATCAGCCCGGCCAGCCCGTTCAGCACCGATGCCGCCCAAGCCTGCGCCAAGCACGACCCCGCCGGGGCCAAGGCCCTGCTGCAGCAGGCCGGCGTCAAGACCCCGTTCAACGTCAGCATGATCATCGCCAACACGCCGGACGGCACCAGGCTCGGACAGGCGATCCAGGCTCAGGTGAAGGAGGGCGGCTTCAACCTCAAGCTGGTGCCGACCGAGTTCGCCGCCTCGCTCGACCAGACCGACGCGGGCAACTTCCAGATGTTCGCGATCGGGTGGTCCGGTCGGGTCGACCCGGACGGGAACATCTCCAACTTCGTCCACAGCGAGGGGTCGCAGAACAACAACGGCTACGCCAACTCCACTGTGGACTCGCTGCTCGAGAAGAGCCAGACCACCGAGGACCAGAGCACAAGGGCGGACCTGTTCGGGCAGGTGATCACCCAGCTGCACAAGGATCTGCCGATCATCTACGTCTACCGGTTGAAGAACTTCACCGGGGTCTCCCGCAAGGTCGTCGGCGTCCAGATGTACGGCGACGGGCTGATGCGGTTCGCCCACGCCGGGTTCGCCGCCGGCTAGGTCAGTATCCCGGGTCAGCGGCCGGGCGGGTCGCGACCGCTGACCCGGGATATCGAACGACGGACGCGGGCACGGGGACCTACCGTCCGGGGAGGAGCGGGATGGTCCGATATCTCATCCCCCGGCTGGCCGAGTCGGTGGTCACGTTCGTGCTGGTGACGATCGTCGTGTTCATCGGCGTGCGGGCGCTGCCGGGTGACCCGGCCCGGGCGCTGGCCGGCGAGGAGAACGACCCGGCCACGGTGGCCGCCGTCCGCCACTCGTTCGGCCTGGACCAACCGCTGCCGGTGCAGTACGTCAAGTACGTCGGCAACGCCCTGCACGGCAACCTGGGCACCTCCGCCCGCACGGGGCTGCCGGTGGCCAGCTCGATCGGGCACGCCATCCCGGTGACCCTGCAGCTGGCGGTGTTCGCCGTCACGATCGCCACGCTCATCGGGGTCGGCGCCGGCATCATCGCCGCGGTGCGCCGCCGCGGGCCGGCCAACTGGACGGCCAACGGCGTCGCGCTGATCGGCCTGTCGGTGCCGAGCTTCTGGCTGGGGCTGATGGGCATCCTGGTCTTCGCGATCGCCTACCCGATCCTGCCGGCGTCGGGGTTCGTCTCGGTGTTCGACAACCCGGTGGAGAGCTTCCGGCACCTGCTGATGCCGGCGATCGTGCTCGGATCGGGCCTGGCCGCGGTCGTCATGCGGCAGACCCGCTCGGCGATGATCGACGCGATGAGCACCGACTACGTGCGCACGGCCAAGGCCAAGGGACTCGGCAGCAGGCAGGTCGTGGTCGGGCACGCGCTGCGCAACAGCCTGATCGTGGTTACCACGATCGTGGGCCTGCAGCTCGGCGCGCTGATCTCCGGGGCCGTGGTCACCGAGCAGATCTTCGTGCTGCCCGGCTTCGGGAAGCTCACCATCGACGCGGTCTTCACCCGCGACTACCCGATGATCCAGGGTGTCGTGCTGGTCACCGCCACCGCGTACATCGTCATCAACCTGCTGGTCGACCTGCTCTACAGCGTGATCGACCCGCGGGTCCGGGTGGGCGGAGCGGTGCTGTGAGCGAGCGCGAGAGCCGCCGGCACGAGCGGAGGGCGACGAGGGCCGGTCGGCCGGAGCTGGCCGGGGGGGCACGGTGACCACCCTCGATCTGACCACTGTGGACACCGCGCCGGCGGAGGCGGCGGTCAGCCCGAGCCGGCGCCGGGCGCTGCGCCGGCTGCTGCGCAACCCGCTGGCACTGACCGGGCTGGTCGTGGTCATCGTGGCGGTGCTGGCCGCGTTGCTGGCCAACCTCATCGCCCCGTACCCGCCGGACCAGACCGACTTCTCGGCCGCGCTGCAGCCGCCGTCGCCGGCGCACTGGTTCGGCACCGACGAGCTCGGCCGCGACCAGCTGTCCCGGGTGCTGTTCGGGCTGCGGGTCTCGCTGTTGGTGGCGGTGCTGTCGATCGCGATCTCGCTCGCGGTCGGCGTCCCGCTCGGGCTCGCCGCCGGCTTCTACCGTGGGCTCGACCGGGTGGTGTCCCGGTTCGCCGACACCCTGCTCGCGTTCCCGTTCCTGGTGTTCGCGGTCGGGCTGGCCGCGATCCTCGGCCCGTCGCTGCTGACCGCGACCACCGCGATCGGCGTGGCCGGCATTCCGGCCGTCGTCCGGGTCACCCGGAGCGAGACGCTGCGGCTGCGCGGGCTCGACTTCGTGGCCGGTGCGGTCGCCGACGGCGCGAGCGACTTCGTGCTGCTGCGGCGGCACATCCTGCCCAACTCGGTGAACACGCTGATCGTGCTGGCGACCGTGGCCGCGCCGGCGGCGATCATCGGCGAGGCGGTGCTGTCGTTCCTCGGCCTCGGCATCCGGCCGCCGATGCCGTCGCTCGGGGTGATGCTGGCCAGCGCCCAGCCGCTGTTCCGGTCCGGCCCGTGGTTGGCGGTCTTCCCCGGCATCTGCATCGTGGTGGTCACGCTGTCGCTCAACCTCGTCGGCGACGGCATGCGCGACGCCCTCGATCCCCGGGAGGGCGGGAGATGAGCGAGCGCGAGAGCCCGCAGGGTGAGCGGGGAGCGACGAGGGCTGAGCCGGCCGAGGGACGAGGCCGGGTCCGTCCGAGGAGCGGGAGATGAGCGAGCGCGAGGGCCCGCAGGGCGAGCGGGGAGCGACGAGGGCTGAGCCGGCCGAGGGACGAGGCCGGGTCCGTCCGAGGAGCGGGAGATGAGCGAGCCGGGCACGGCCTGGGCGACCGCGCGACGCTCGACGGTGGGCGGCCCGCTGCTGGAGGTCGCGGATCTCAGCGTCCGGTTCCGCACCGAGGACGGGCCGGTGCTGGCCGCCGACCAGGTGAGCTTCACGGTCGCCGACCGGGAGGTGCTCGCGCTGGTCGGCGAGTCCGGCTGCGGCAAGAGCGTCACCGCGATGGCGCTGACCCGGCTGCTGCCGTCGAACGCGCTCATCACCGGCTCGGTCCGGCTCGGCGACCGGTCGCTGCTCGACCTGCCGGAGGCCAGGATGCGGGACGTGCGCGGCCGGGACGTCGCGTACGTCTTCCAGGAGCCGATGACCTCGCTCAACCCGGTGCTGACCGTGGGCAAGCAGCTGGGCGAGGTGCTGCGCCGGCACCAGGCGATGCGTGGCAGGACGGCGGACCGGCGCGCGACCGAGCTGCTCGAGCTGGTCGGCATCCCGCTGCCCTCCCGGCGGCTCAAGGAATATCCGCACCAGCTCTCCGGCGGCATGCGGCAGCGGGTGATGATCGCGATGGCGGTCGCCTGCCAGCCGCGGCTGCTGGTCGCCGACGAGCCGACGACCGCGCTCGACGTGACCGTGCAGGCCGGCATCCTCGACGTGCTGCGGGACCTGCGGACCGAGATCGGGACCGCGGTGCTGCTGATCACCCACGACCTCGGCGTGGTCGCCGACCTCGCCGACCGGGTCGTGGTCATGTACGCCGGCCGCACGATCGAGGAGGCCGGCACCGAGGCGCTGTTCGCCCGGCACAGCCACCCGTACACCCGGGGGCTGCTGGAGGCGGTGCCGGACCCGGAGCGGCGGGCCGGCGGGATCCGGGAGATTCCCGGCCGGGTGCCGACGCTGCGCTCCTCGCCGGACGAGTGCACGTTCGCCGACCGGTGCCAGCGGGCCGACTCGCTGTGCCGGGCGCGCCGACCGGAGCTGCTGCCCGGTCCGGCCGGGCACCCGGTCCGTTGCGTCCACCCGCTGCCGCTGCCGGAGGTGTCCCGGTGACTCCCGCGCTCGAGGTCGTCGACCTGGTCAAGCACTTCGGCGCGGTCCGGGCGGTGGATGGCGTGACCCTGACCGTCGCCACCGGCGAGGTGGTCGGGCTGGTCGGCGAGTCCGGCAGCGGCAAGAGCACGCTCGGGCGGTGCGTGACCCGGCTCGAGCAGCTGACCGACGGCACGGTGCGGATCAACGGCACCGACATCTCCCGGCTCGGCCGCCGCCGGCTGCGGCCCTTGCGGCGGGACTTCAACATCGTCTTCCAGGACCCGGCGTCCTCGCTGAACCCGCGGATGACCGTGGCGGAGATCGTCGGCGAGCCGCTGCGGCTGCACCGGATCGGTTCCCGGGCCGAGCGGGCCCGGCGGGTCGACACGGTGCTCGACCAGGTCGGGCTTCGCCCCGAGGTCGGCCGGCGCTACCCGCACGAGCTGTCCGGGGGCCAGCGACAGCGGGTCAGCCTGGCCCGGGCGCTGTCGGCCGGGCCGTCGTTGCTGGTGGCCGACGAGCCGACGTCGGCGCTGGACGTGTCCGTGCAGGCCGCGGTGCTCAACCTGATCGGCCGGCTGCAGTCCGAGCTCGGCTTCGCCTGCCTGTTCATCACCCACGACCTGGCCGCGGTGGAGTTCCTGGCCCAGCGGGTGGCGGTGATGTACCTGGGGCAGCTGGTCGAGGTGGCCGACCGGGCCAGCCTGTTCCGAGCGCCGCGGCACCCGTACACGCAGGCGCTGCTGTCCGCGGCGCCGGTGCCCGACCCGGCCCGGCAGCGGTCCCGGCGGCGGATCGTGCTCTCCGGCGAGGTGCCGAGCCCGGTGTCGCCGCCGTCCGGATGCCGGTTCCACCCGCGCTGTCCGGTTGCGACCGAGGTGTGCGCGCGGGAGGTGCCGGAACTGCGCCCGGTCGGGCCGGCCGGCGAGCTGGTCGCCTGCCACCTGGTGGCCGACGACGGCACCGGCCCCCGGCTGGCGGAGGCGGTCTAGGCAGCGCCGGGTGGCGTCAGTCAGTGCCGCCCGTGCACCGTGCCCTTGTCGATCGCGTCGCGCAGCAGGGTGGCGCCGTCCTCCGGTGTGAGCTGGACGGGGTGCCGCTCGATGTTGTGCAGCCGCATCGTCCGCAGCAGGCCGGTGTCCTGGATGGCCAGGTAGCGCGAGGTGTCGTTCTCGTCGAGGTTGAAGTGCTGGTGCCAGGCCCAACGGGGCGGCGCGAACAGCGTGCCCTCGGACCACTCGACGACCTCGATCGGCTCGTCGTCGAAGTTGACCAGGGAGTAGCCGTGGCCCTTGACGACGTACAGGTAGGCCTCGGTGGTGTGCCGGTGTCGCACCGACGGCCGGCCTGGCATCAGCTCGGAGATGTGCGCGCCGAGCACCTCGTAGTCGGCGAGGTCGAAGTAGTGGCCGCGGTTGTTCCGCCACGGCCGCACCGGCAGCTCCATCTTGCGCAGGTCGTCGGCGACCACGAGCCCCTTGTTCGGCGGGTGCGCGCGGTTGAACGCGTCCCGCTCGGCGATCTCCGAGGAGCTGAGGTTCTTCTTCTCCGAAGCCAGCACGCCGCGCAGGTAGTCGTCCCGCATCCGCCCTCCTCGGTTGGTCTTACCATTATCCGGAAGCAGTCAAGCCGCCGGGCGTGTCAGGTGTCAACCCGCCGCAGCAGGTGGCGCCACATCGTCTCGACGGTGAAGCCGGCCCCGAGGTCGGGCAGCTCGGCCAGGTCGGCGTCGTCGATCGCCCGCGGCGTGCCGCCGGCTTGCAGGACCGCGAGCGTGGTGCGGGCCAGCGTGTCGACCGCGAGGGCTTGCAGCACCGCCTGCGGCACCGCCGTCTCCGCCGGCCCGCCGGCCACGCTGACCAGCCCGTGCCCGCGCAGCAGCACTACCGGCCGGTCGCCGAGCGCGTCCGCGAGCTGCTCGGCCAGCGCGTCGGTGCGGACCAGCGCCGCGCGGGGCCAGACCGGCACCCCGCCGGCGGCCAGCGCGGCGCCGGGGATGTCGTACGCGCCGTATACCGGCAGCAGCGGCCGGTCCAGCAGCGAGTACGCGACCACGGCCGGCGGGTGCGCGTGCACCACCGCGGTCAGCTCCGGCCGCCGGCGCAGCAGCACCCGGTGGATCGGCAGCTCGTTCGGCACCGACCAGGGCGCGACGTCCGGTGGTCCGGCCAGCGGCACCTCGAGCACGTCCCGGGCGGTCGTCCAGGCGAGCCCGCTCTCCTGCGGGCCGCGGCAGCGCACCAGCATTCGGTCCTGACCGGTGCGCAGGCTGATGTGGCCGAGCACGTGCTCGACCAGCCCGGTCGCGGCGAGCACCCGGCACGCCGCGGCGACCGACTCCGCACCCGTCATACCGGCTCCCTCGCAAGGCAGTTGAGGTAGGACCACACGCCGCCGGCCACCCGTCCCGCGGTATGGCAAATTGGACTGACCGATTATCCTATAACCGTTGGCGATCCAGTAGCGCCGCTGAGTGCCTGCGGCGACGCGGGGGCGACACGACACACCGGAGGGTGGTGGCCGCGTGGTGGTCCCGGAGCCGGCCGCGCCGGTAGGTCGGGACGGCGTGGTGGTCCCGGCGCCGGCCGTGCCGGTAGGTCGGGACGGCATGTTCACCACCGTCTCCCCCAACCGCATGTCCGAGGCGATCGTCGACCAGATTAAAACCCTGATCCGGACCAACCGCCTGCGCCCCGGCGACCGCCTCCCCTCCGAACGCGAACTCTGCGAACGCATGGGCGTCAGCCGCGTCACCGTCCGCGAAGCCCTCCGCATCCTCGAAGCCGGCGGCCTCGTCGAGATCCGCGTCGGCGCCCGCGGCGGAGCCTTCGTCACCACCCCCTCCTCCGAACGCCTCGGCGCCGGCCTCGCCGACCTCATCCAACTCGCCCCCGTCACCGCCGTCGACGTCACCGAAGCCCGCCTCGTCTTCGAACTCGGCATCATCCCGATGCTGGTCGAGCGGGCGACCGACGAAGACATCGCCGGCCTGCGCGAGCTCACCCGGGAGCACATCGCGGCCCTGCGCCGCGGGGAATACACGATGGCCAAGTCGGCCGAGTTCCACAACCGGGTGGCGGCCTGCACGCACAACCGGGCGATCGAGATGCTGATGCACTCGTTCCACGGTCCGCTGCTCATGTCGCTTCGCGAGGCCGCGACGGCGGCGCCGCTGATGGGCCAGCGCGGCGTCTACGAGCACCGCGACTTCGTCGAGGCGATCGCGGCCAGGGACGCGGCCAAGGCGACCGAGATCATGCACCGCCACCTCAGCCGCACCGCCAAGCGCCTGGCCCGCGCCGCCGAAACGCCCGCGGAGTAGAGCCGGTCTCACCCGCGAAGACGGACCGAGAGGCAGGTCACGCAGCCTTCGAGCTTCTCGAACTCGGTGATCGGTGTAGTGACAACAGTGAGTCCGCGTTCCTCGAGGAGCAGAGAGGTTCGCGGCGCGCCGGCGGACATGACGACGGTGGTGGGGTCGAGCACGACAACCGCGCACCCGGCCGCCTCCGGGACGGGAAGAAGACTCGGGAACAGGCTCGTGTCGTCGACCAGCGGCTCGTAGCCGACGATCGTGCCGTCCGGTAGCGCGGTCACCGCGGATTTCAGGTGAAGCACTGTGGTGACCGGAACTTCGACCACTGTCCAACCCCGAGGTTCGAGGAGGTGACGAAGCTGGCCGATCCCTTCGGCGTTGGTCCGGCTGGAGGCGCCTACGTAGACAGTGCGGCCGACTTTGAGGACGTCGCCTCCGTCGAGCGTGCCGGGTGCGGTGATCGCCACTTTCTCGAGGCCGAGCCTTCCGGCGGCCGAAGCAGCGGTAATCGCCTCACCGCGACGGCTCGCCGCGCCGGCACGGCAGACCACCACGAGGTCGTCGAACGCGACCAGGGCGTCCTCGATGAAGACCCCGTCCGGGCAACCGTCTGCCGGCTCGATCTCTACTATCGTCCACCCGCGCGATCGGAAGGCATCGACGTACTGTTCCCATTGCGTCAAGGCGAGGGCCGCGTCGACGGGCACCCGGTCCACGTGCGTCAACTCCGCACGGCTCAGATCCGGCGCGGGACGACGGACCAGGAGCCGGGGCACCCGCCGAACGTATCAGCGCGGCTAACGGCACGGACTTGACTCTCGCGCGGGCCGCATCCGACGACGAAAGGCCACGCACGAGCTCGGCAACAGCTATGGCATCCATCGCTGCTCGTCACCACCTGTGGCCGTCCACGCCGTCCGCGTCCGAGCTCCGCTGTTGTGCTGCGCGGTAGCGCCGGATCCAGTCGGCGTTGACCGCATCGGCCTGCCTGCGCTGCCGTGCTGCGGGTCGCCAGGTCGTGGGCAACTCGATGCCGAGGTGGTCGAGGATCCCGTGGACAGCCTGGCGAGGGTTCCCGGTCACATCCTCGTACGTCACCGAGTGGGGTTCGACGCCCTGCTCCGCGAACCAGGTGCTCCAGGCCGCGTTGTGCTCCCTGATCGTCCGCACCAGATCGGCAACCTGGCCGAAGTCGAAGCGGGCCAGCGCCGAGGACCTGTCGCCTTCCTGCCAGTAGCCGGTCTGCTCGGCGCGGGCCCAGGACACCGCCTGGCCGACGACATCGTCCCGGCCCAGGTGCACCATCCGCAGCGGCCCGACGGCATCGACGAGAACGTCAAGGTCACGACGAGGCGGAGACTCGTCAAGACCGTCGACGATCCGCTCCATCGTGCCCCACATGACCCGTACGGCGAAGACACCATTCGGCGTGCTGCCCGCACCCCTGACGGCTCGGACGAACCAGCGGTAGTCGAAGGACCCGTCGCCGGCCACCGGGACCCCGAGCCGACGAGCCCACGCGTGCTCGTCCGGTTGCCGGAAGTAGGACTCCGGACGCCCGGCCACACCGGTCGACGTGAGCAGGCCGCACAGCAGCGTGCTTCCGGTCCGCGGCGTGCCGCACAGCAGGTACGACAGCGGACCGGCCACGCGCACAACCTACGACCCGCCCGGTCGGTCCTGGACCGGTTTTCGTCCCGCCGAGGCGACCCGCCAGCCCGAGGCCGGCATGGGGGTGCGCGCTCACTCGCTCCTGGTGAAGGTCAGGTGCGTGACGCCGCTCGGGGTCGAGACCGCCTCGATGTCGTAGTCCTTCTCGAGCCCCTCCAGGCCGTCCCAGACCCTGACCCCGCGTCCGAGCACGATCGGCACCTGAACGAGGTGCATGTGATCGACGAGTCCGGCGGCCAGAAACTCGCGTACGACGGTCGCTCCGCCACCGATGCGCACGTCCCGGCCGCCGGCTGCTTCTTGGGCGGTCCGCAGCGCCTCGGCAGGGGATGCGTCCAGGAAGTGGAAAGTGGTGCCACCCTCCATCTCGATCCGTGGCCGCGGCCGGTGGGTGAGCACGAAGGTCGGCGTGTGGAACGGCGGGTTCGGGCCCCACCAGCCCGTCCAGTCCGGATCGTCCTGCCAGCCGGGCGGGCCGAACTTGTTGGCGCCCATGATCTCGGCGCCGATGCCGGGCTCGTGGCGCTCCGCGAAGGCGTTGTCCGCTCCGACGCTCCCGCCCGGCTTTGCCCAGAACCGGGTGGCGAACATCCATTCGTGGAGCCGCTCGCCGGCGTGGCCGAAGGGTGCTTCGGCCGACTGCGGCTCCCCGGTAGCGAAGCCGTCGAGCGAAATGGACAGGTTATGGATACGCGTGCGAGACATCGCTGTGCTCCTTAGGACGAGCTGCCCGTGATGCACCAGCATGGATCATCACCTTCATCACCCGGCCGGCTGGGATCCGCTCTGCCGTGGAGCGGCTCATCCCCTGCCGCAGTCCGGGCTCCGTAGCGACCCCACGGTCGAGCCGGTGGACTTCCGGCAGGAGCAGAACGGCCGCGTCGCAGTCACCGTGCGGCAGGTCGTCCGCGACCTCGCTGGCGCGGTGATCGCGCAAGGGCACGTCGTGCACGTGTACAGATTCGCGGACGGACTGGTCCACGACATGGAGATCCGTTCCTGACCACCGCTGCGCGACGTCCCTTGGAGGTTGCCACGATGAGCGACCCATACTCGGCCTGGCCGTCGCCATGGGTCAGGTGGGGTTCTCGATGTCGTGTGGTGGCTTGTTCTCCAAGCAGCAGCGGATGAAGTCCTGGATGACAGGATCGGTGTCGGCCGCCGGCGGCCAGGCGACGCCGACCTGGCTGGGGCTGATCCCGGTGACCGGCCGGTAGGTGACGCCGGGGCGTGCGTAGTACCGGGCGGCGGACTCGGGTGCGAGGGCGATGCCGCCGCCATTGGCGATCGCGGCTAACCAATCGTCGGGCTGACCGCTGTCGGTGACGGCGCCGATCCGGACCGGGTGACCCTCGCGCTCGTCGGCGGCCAGCCACCAGTCGCGCCACGCTCCGGTTTCGGCGGGGGCGGCGACGAACGGCTCGTCCCACAGGTCGCGGAAGGGGATGTGGTCGCGCGCGGCGAGCCGGTGGCCGGCGGGCAGCGCTACGTACCGAGGCTCTGTGATCAGCACCTCGACCCGGAAGTCGGCCTGGCCGGGGAAAGGCAGCCGCAGCAGGGCGACATCGGCGTCGCCGCTGGCCAGCCCGGCGGTGGGGTCCGTCCAGGAGGCAGCGCGCATCTCCACCCGCCAGCCCGGCCGGCGGCGGGTGAAGGCGGCGATGATCTGCTGGGTGGCCTCGTTGGCGGCGCCGGCCAGGAATCCGACCCGGAGCACTCGGCCGGCCTGGCTGGCCGCGCTTCTGGCCTCTCTCAACGCCTGATCCCAGCCGGCCAGTACGGCGGGGACCCGGTCGGCCAGCGCCTGCCCTGCCGCGGTGAGCGTCATCCCGGCACGGGAGCGGGTGAACAGCCGGACTCCCAGCTGGCTCTCCAGCCGCCGAACCTGCTTCGTCAGCGCCGGCTGTGAGACGAACAGCCCCTCCGCCGCACGACTGAGATTCCCTTCCCTGGCCACGGCCGAGAAATAGCGCAGCAGGCGGGTGTCGACATCCATGCCACCAGGTTATGGATCCATGTATTGGACCCCGGCTGCGCAGCCCGGCGAGGCTTGATTCCGGAGCGGGCGCACCCTTCGCCAGGCGGTCCACCAAGGCGACGAGGAACCGCACGCCCGTCCCGGACAACGCCAAGGAGGTCGATCCCCGTGCTCGCGGCCTACGTCACGTGCACCTGCCTCGCCGCGCTCGCCTGCGCCTACGCCGTCTACCTGAACCTCACGCAGGCCAGCTTGATCACCGATACCGCCCAGCGGCTGGATATCCCCCGGTCGCTGACGGTCCCGTTCGCGATCCTTCTCGGCTCGGCCGCCGCGGGGCTACTCGCCGGCCTCGCGGCCCCGGGGCTCGGGACCGCCGCCGCGGCTGGACTGGTCGCATACTTCCTCATCGCCGTGGCCGCCCACCTGCGAGCGCATGACTTCCAGCTTGCCTGGCCGCTCATCTACCTCTCACTCGCGGCTGCCGCGCTGGCCACGGGCCTTGCCCAGCACGGCCCCCTCGGCTGACGCATCGACTGTGGATGCGGCTGTTCGGTCAGCAGGGCTGCCCTGAAGGCTGGCCCGGAGGACCTACCGCGGCGGCGTGGGACCGCGCTGTGCTGAGCCTCCACCGCACCAGCAGGAGGCACGAGATGACCGAGACGACGCCGAAGATCCGAGACTTCCCGCCGGCGCCGCGGGACTTCGACCCGCTGACGGCGAGCAGGACCGACCTGCTGCGGCACGGGCTGCCGCAACGTCCCGCCGAGCCGGGGGCGGCCGCCCTGTGGGACGAGCGCGCGCGGCGCTACCGCGGCTTCGAGCACATCCGGCCGGAGCTCGTCCCCGCCGAGAGGACCGCGGAGGTCGTCGCCGCCGGTCTGCAGCTGTCCACCGTCGAGTCGTGCGGCTACGAGCTGCTTTTCGCCGCCGCGCCGATCACGATCGCCTCAGGGCGGTGGACGGTGCCGAACCTGGCGTACAACCCCGCACCGAGCGGGCTGTCGAACCTCTTCCACACATTCTTCGGCCTCGGCTTCCTCGACGTCCACGTCGAGATGTCCGTGGACGCCGGGCAGAACGTCACGAGCAGCCTGTCGACGCACGTCGGCGCCGTGGCGAACTTTCCCGTACGGCCCGGCGACACGATCAGCGCCACCCTGTGCCTGCAGACCGACACCGCCGGCACCGCCGCGTACTTCCTCGCGAACGAGACGACCGGCCAGGCCACGAACTTCTCGGTGCCCACCGGCTTCCCGCCTGCGCACCGGATCAATGCGGGGGTCTCCCGTGGCAACCACTTCAACGGACCGCCGGAGCCGCTGGCCCGCTTCGGCCTCGTCTACTTCGACGACCTCAACGCCTTCGCCACCAGCGGGCAGCCCAGGCTTCTCGACGGCACCCCGACCAGCATGACGGAGCTGAACGGGACCGTCCTCGCGCAGCCGGAGCGGCTCACCGACTTCACCTTCAAGGCGGTCCACGCCTGACGGCGCGAGCACCAACGGCGGCCCGCCCCGCGACACCGGCCGTGAACCGCCGACGTGTCTCTGGCACAGCCTCTCCGTACAGGTCCACGATCTTGGGGGAACCTCAGCTTGTCGGTTGCTCGCCGACCGGAGACAGGGTTGCGAGGAGGTGCGCATGAGCACGCCGGCATCAGGTCCGAAAGCGCCCGCCCTCGTGCCAGGAAATGATCGTGGCGGGCGGGTCGGTGAGGTGATGTCCGCCGACGGCGTCCCGGTGCGGTATGCGGTGTACGGCGGCGGCCTGCCCGCGATCGTGTTCGTCCACGGTTGGTCGTGCGACCGCCGGTATTGGCTGGGCCAGGTGGACCATTTCGCCGCCCGGTTCACGGTCGTGACCGTCGACCTGGCCGGCCACGGCGAGTCGGGAACCGATCGACGAAGGTGGACCATGCCCGCCTTCGGTGCGGACGTGGCCGCCGTCGTGACCGGGCTCGACCTGCCCGAGGTCGTGCTGGTCGGTCACTCGATGGGCGGCGACGTCATCGTCGAGGCGGCGCGCCGGCTCCGCCCACGGGTACGCGGGCTGGTCTGGGCGGACGTCTACCGCAGCCTCGACGAGTCCGGGTCGAACGCGGGGACCGAGGAGGAGATCGCGGCGTTCATCGCGCCGTTTGAAGCCGACTTCGGTGCCGCCACCCGGGCCTTCGTTCGGCGCATCGCCGGCGCGGACACCGACCCGGACCTGGTTGATCGGATAGCCGACGACATGGCCGCCGCACCACCTCAGATCGCCCTGGACGCCATGCGGCACGCCATTACCAACGAGCAGGCCGCGATCGCCGGCCTGCGGCAAGCCGCCGTACCGGCCGTGGCGATCAACCCTGGAAGTCCACCCACCGACATCGAGTCACTCGCCCGCCACGGCATAGCGACGGCAGTGCTTCCGGCCGTCGGGCACTTCCTGATGCTGCAAGACGCCTCGGGATTCAACCAGCTCCTCGACAAGGTCATCGAGGACTTCCTGACCCGGTAAACGACAGTCAACCTGCGGCCCCGGACCCCGTGTCAACCCACGCCGAGGCCTCAGCCGAATCAGCCACCCGCTCCGCGGCGGGAGTTGAGCGTCCCGCGGAGAGCGGCAGAGTCATCCGGCGGCGGACGGCGCGGCGCATGCGGTAGTGCTCCCGGCGGGGGCGATCGTGGCGGCTCTGAGGTGCTCAGTCGACGCCGGTGCTGCCGTCGGTCTGCTCGCGCAGGATGTCCGCGTGGCCGGCGTGTCGCGCGGTCTCCTCGATCATGTGAACGTAGATCCACCGCACGGACACCGATCCGAGCTGCGGGCGCACCACCGTCTCCTCCAGGTCGAACCGCGCGGCGACCGCCCGCGACTCCGCACAGGCTCGCCGGTAGTCCTCCAGCACGCCCTCGACCGTGTCGTGCGGACCCGGACCCCAGCCGTCGTCGGCCGGAACGCCGAGCTGGTCCGGGGACCGACCGCCCAGGACCATCCCGAACCACTCCCGTTCCACTGCCGCCAAGTGCTTCACCAGGCCCAGCAGCGTCGTCCTCGACGGGACCAGCGACCGGCGCGCGTCCAGCTCGGCCACACCGGCCAGCTTGCGGGCGACGGCCCCACGGCACAGCTCCAGGAACCCCTCGAGCACCTCTCGCTCGGTGCCGGTGAGCACCGTGAGGTCGGGCGGCACGGCGGCAGCAGCGTCGTCCATGTCGGCGCACGCTAGCCGACCCTCCCGTCGTCGTCCCGACCCACAGCGGAGTCCGCGACGGCGCACTCCGGCTGAGGGCGACGCCCTCTGGGGCTACCGTCTGCGGATGGGCGCCCTGGCGGTGGACGGCTACCGGATCGAATCCCTGACCATGCAGACGTGGGACGCGTTTGCGGATCTCGCCGAACGGCACAACGGCGTGTGGGGTGGGTGCTGGTGCACGTACTTCCACCTCTACCCGGATCCCACGGAGGAGCGCCGGGCGCTCGGCCATCGCGAGTTCAAGCGGCGTCTGGTCGAGGCCGGCCGTGCGCACGCCGCCCTGGTTTTCGACGGTGACGTCGCGGTCGCCTGGGCCCAGTTCGGGACGGTTCCAGAGCTGCCGAACATTCACCACCGCAAGGAGTGGGAAAAGGGCGTCGCCCAGATGCCGGACTACCGGATCACGTGCCTGTTCGTCGACCGCGGCTACCGTCGTGCGGGAATGGCCGCGGTCGCCGTTCGCGGTGCGCTGGCGCTGATCGCCGCGGAAGGAGGCGGCCTCGTCGAGGCGTACCCGCACGACCTGCCCGAGGGCAAGAAGACCTCGGCTTCGTTCCTCTACAACGCCACCCGGACCATGTACGAGCGGCTCGGGTTCAGCTACCAGCGATCGAAGGGTAAGGGCAACTGCGTGATGAGCGCGGTCGTCCCGGCCGCCACCGCGTGACAGCTCGCGCGCCTGCTCTGCGTGGTGGCCAAGGTGTCCTCGACGTCGACCGGCGTACGACCATCGATTCCGCCGTCCTCGGTCCAGAAACCGATCTGTGCGCGGCCGTGATCCACGCCAGAGCCTCGGCAGTGTCCACCCGGTACGAATATGTGTGGCCGGAGCAGATGGAATTGGCGACGAACGAATTGACCGCGAGGACGATGTTGGTGCCGCCGAGCAGTTTCGGCTCACCGGAATCGCCGAAGCAGGTGCCACCTTGTTGGAGTGCAGCGTGATGAACTCGTCGCTGATCGAGTCATTTCTGACGATCAGCGTGGTCGATGCGAAGAACCGGGTCGCTTCCCCGGCGCTTCTTGCACGGACCTCCACACGGCCCGCCGCCGTTGACGAAGTTCTGCACCACGTAACCGACGAGGTCCACCGTGGTGCCCATGGGCAGGGTGTCGACGAGACCCAGGGACGGCAGGGCAGCGTACTGGCCCATCGTCGGCGCCCGTAAACGAGACCGTGGGCGACCTTTACCGCGACTTGAGATGACTGGTGACGGAAACGGGGGATGAAGCGATGCGCCATGGCTGGATTTACGCCGCTCGTGAGCGTGGTCGTCCCTACCCGTGACCGGCCGGCGCGAGAGCTCCGCGCCTTCGTCCCGGTGGCGATCAGCGTCGGAGTGATCATGCTCGATCGGGCCGGTCGGATCGCGAACGCATGTGGCCGAGGGCTCTGAAAGCGCGGGAGGACGATGATGCCGACCTGGGACGTCGAAAGATGGCTCACGGACAACGACCGGATCCGTTCCCGCACCACACATGACCTGGTGGGCCTGTTCGAGGCCGTCCAGCCACTGCGCAACCTCTCGACCCGGCGGCTCCTCGACATCGGTTGCGGTTTCGGCGGCTTGGCGAAGCTCGTCGGAGAAAGCATCGGAGCCGTCGAGGTACATGGGTTGGACATCGACCCTCAAGTGTTCGACGAGGCTCGCTCGAAGGGTGTCGAGGCTGTGCTGGTCGAGGCCGGGAAAGCTGCACTTCCGTACCCGGACGAGCACTTCGACGTGATCATGACCCTCGGCATCATGGACCAGATCCCCGCCTTCGATGGTCTGTTGCGCGAGATCAATCGAGTACTCGTTCCGGGCGGGCACGTGCTGGTCTCTCTTCCCAACCTGGCGAGCTGGCACAACCGGATGTTGATGCTGCTCGGCTATCAACCGCGCGACGTGGAGATCTCCCGAGAGGTTCTGGTCGGGGTGCCGGCGCGTTATGCCGGGCATGAACCGGACGGCCACATTCACGTTCCGACCGTGCGCGCGTTCAGCGAACTGATGGAGCACCACGGATTCGCGCGGGTGAAACTGACCGGAGGTAGACCGCTCGCGCGGTCGGTCCATCCGGTGCTTCGGATCCTCGACGCGGTGCTGACCCGCCGAGTCTCACTCGCCCGCCGCTTCTACTACCTCGGCTCCAAACAACGGATCCGACCGGCCGCCGCCGAAACTCCGAGCCTCCCGTCGGGCCGGTGACAGCATCGGACCAGTCAACGAAAGGCTGGCGGCTCGAGGAAGTTGACCTGGAACTCGCAGCTCGCGTGCGGCCCGTTGTCGATCTTGCCGCGAGCGGTACACCGTCGATCTTGACCGTACCGTTGGCACCGGGCGGATCTGCCGGAGCGGCGGCGAGGGCGATCGTACGATTCCGACACTCCCGAGCCCGCAGGCAGCTGCCGCGGCGACGACCGCCACTGAGCGGGCCGAGCGAGCGCAGACCGGCTGGCGCTTCCACAGGAGGCGCCAGCCGGCCCAGGTCGGGCTTACAGGACGGTGTCGATCTGCCGTGGGACCGTACCCATCTGCACCCCCGAGTAAGGGGCAGCGCAGCGAGCGTCCGACGACTCACGTTCACACCGTGAAGCGCGAGTTCACGTCGTCACGCGTGGGTCACGGATTGGTCACGACGTCCTGTGAAGGATGGCGAGCAGCGTGGTAGGACAGGAGGCTCCGACATGACCGAGACCCTCGAGATCACTCCAACCGATCAACTCGACTTCATGGAGCTGGACGACGAAAGCGCCGAGGTGCTACCGAGCCGGGAGACCATGTGCTGCTGGCACTACTGCCATCCCGTCTACTACTGCTACCCGGTCTACTGCGTTCCCAGCTGGTGCTACGGCTGAGGCACGGGGCCATCGACCACCGTGCAGCTCGCCGGCCAACCGGTCTGCCGGGTGAGGGAACACCGCTGTTCGCAGGGGAGCAAGCCGAGCGATAGTAGAGGGGTTCTAGGCTCGCCAAGGTGACCGATCGGCGGCTGGACCTCGTGCTGCACGGCGCTACTGGGTACGTCGGTCGGCTGACCGCTCGACACCTGGCCGAGCGGGCGGGTGGCCTGCGGGTCGGCCTGTCCGGCCGTTCCGAGCAACGACTTCGAGCGGTGCGGAACGAGCTCGGCGTGGATTGGCCGCTGCTGGTCACCGATGCCAGCGACCGGGCTTCGGTGGTCGAGTTGGCCGCGGCGTCCGCGGTGGTCGCCACGACCGTGGGGCCTTACCGGAGACACGGCCTGCCGCTGGTCGAGGCCTGTGCCGAGTACGGCAGCTCGTACTGTGACCTGACCGGCGAGACGCTGTTCGTCCGGGCCAGCGCGGACGCTGCGCACCAACGGGCAGTCGCCACACGGGCCCGGATCGTGCACTCGGCCGGGTTCGACTCGGTGCCGTCGGATCTGGGTGTCTGGCTGCTGCACGACAAGGTCCGGGCGGACGGCGCCGGCACGCTCGGGGAAACCGTCCTGGTGCTGGTCTCGGCCCGCGGGGGCGTCAGCGGCGGCACCGTCGAATCGGCGCGGGGTGTCGTCGAGGACATGTCCGACCCGGCGCAGCGCCGCATTCTCGCCGACCCGTACGCGCTCAGCCCCGACCGCGGCGCGGAACCGTCCGGTACGGGCGAACTCGATCCGCTGCTGCCGGGCCGGGACCCGCTGCTGCACCGATGGGTAGCGCCCTACCCCTTCGGGCCGCACAACAGCCGGATCGTACGGCGTAGCAACGCGCTACTCGGCCACCGCTACGGGCCCCGCTTCCGGTACCGGGAGCGGCTGGCGATCGGCGGCGGTCCGGCCGCTCCGGTGCTCGCGGGCCTGGTGACCGCCGGGATGGCCGCCTTCGTGGCCGGCATGCGGCTGCCGCTCACCCGGACGCTGCTGAACCGGTTGCTGCCCGCCGCCGGACAGGGACCCTCCGAACGCACCCGCGCCACCGGGCACTTCCGGGTCGAGGTGCACACCGTCACCAGCACCGGTGCCCGGTACGTGGCGACGGTTGCCGCGGACTCCGATCCGGGGTACGGCGCCACGGCGGTGATGTTCGGTGAGGCTGCGCTCTCGCTCGCGCAGGATGACCTGACCGCGCCCGGTGGCGTGCTCACCCCGGCCGCGGCGCTGGGTGGCCAGCTGGTGAACCGGCTCCGTGACCGCGGTCTCGAACTGTCCGTCCACCGGTACTGACACCCGCCCCCGACGGCCGACACCTTCGGACAGGTGGAAGCCTGCCGGCGGTCCTGTGCGTGCTGCCTGCGACCGCGCCAGCCGGCTCAGGACGGATCTGCTGGCGAGGTGTCCTCGGCCTGCTTGGCCGCAGCCTTCAAGTCCTGGGCCGCGGCGTCGTCGATCGCCGACTGAACGATCCACTGAGCCCGCCCGAGAGCCTCCCGGATCTTGACCGCACCGGGATCGGAGACCAAGGCGAGGACTCCGGAGTGGCCGGGCACCAGAGCGGTGGTGAGCATGTCCTCGAGTTCCTTGCGGTGGTGCCGCTGCCGCAGACCCCCGACCGCTGCACCGCCGGCGCCCAAGACCGCCGCCGAGGCGAGCAAGGAGGGCGGGAAGATGATGCCGACGATCGCGCCGCCGACCGCTCCCCACGCCAGCCCCCGCCGGGTGCTGTGGTCGGTCGCCTTCTGGACCTCGACCTTGCCGTCCGCTCCGCGGCGGACGACGACGACACCTTCGACCTTTACGGTCGCGCCGTCTTCCGCGTCCTTCAGGCCCTCGTACGCCTGCCAGGCATCGTCGAGCTTGGGGAAGTCAGCCGCGAGCAGGGTGTAGGCGCCGTCGCTGATCGCGAGAACCTGTGGTTCGGAAGACGACGAAGACGAGGGGTCGGACACGGGAACCTCCACCATGTGCTGCTGGGTCGTCGACGTGAGTCGGGCCAAGGTGATCACCTGGTAGCTGCTCGATCCTCACCCGCAGCGGATGACCAACCCCCGTCGTTCCGGGTAGTCCCGACCGAGGCGCGAGGCGACCCACGCCCCTGCCGCCGCCTCACATCCGCGCCCGCAGCACGTCGACTTCGCAGCCCGGCGCAGCCGGGTCGAAGCCGTGCTCGGCCAGCCAGCGGACGGCCAGCAGGCTGCGCAGCGACCACCACGCGACGACCACGTCGCGGTCGACGCCGGTGCCGTACCCGGCGACCACGTCGGCGAGATGCTCCTCGAAGCCGAGCGTCAGGCAGGCCAGGTCGAAGTGGGCGTCGCCCCGGCCGGCCTCCGACCAGTCGAGCACGCCGGTGACCTCGTCTCCGTTGGTGAACACATGGGCGACCTGCAGGTCACCGTGCATGAACACCGGCTCGTACGGCCGGAGCGCGGTCTCGGCGATCTCGCGGTTGCGGATGACCAGGTCGGCGGGGAGCACGTCGTTCGCGACGAGCCACGCGCATTCGCCGTCGAGCTGCTCGGCCAGCCCGTCGAGCTTCCGGCTGGACCAGGGCGGCAGCGGCGCGTCGTGCAGCCGCCGTACGGTCGCCCCGGCCGACGCCCACGCCGCCGGCGACGCGCCCGACGGCCGGCCGAGGCGGGCGATGGCCGCCCCCGGCAAGGCGGCGAGCGCGAGCACGGGCGGCTTCCGCCACAGGACCTCGGGGGTCGGCACCGGCGCCAGGGCCATCGCCTCGACCTCGATGTCCGTGTTGGTCTGGTCGCCGTCGACCTTGAGGAACACACCACCGACGCGCAGGGTCGCTCGCTCGGCATGAGCGACGACGACCTCGACCTCGTCCACGCCGCCCATCCTCCCGGCCTGCGGATTTGCGTTCCACCCGACAGCGCGCCCGACAGCCCTCTCCGCGTCACACGACGCGCCGCAGAGAAAGAACGCGCGCTCGGGGCGTCGGGGGCCGCGTGGCATTCTCATGGCCACACCTCGCGCGGGAGCTGCCATGCCACCGACCCTGAAGCACGGCAAGATCTGCCATGTCGAGCTGCCTGCGACCGACCTCGAGCGCTCCGCCTCCTTCTACGAGCGGGTGTTCGACTGGCACGGACGCCGTCACCCGGGCGGCGCGATAACGTTCGACGATTCGACCGGCGAAGTCAGCGGCCACTGGGTACCGGGTCGGGCGCCGGCCGATCCTGGCGTGCTCATCTACATCTGGGTCGACGACATCGACGTCGCGATCGACCGCGTCCGCGCTGAGGGCTGCGAGATCGTGCAGGGCGTCGGTGCCGACCCCGGCGAGCTCACCGCCCGCTTCCGCGACCCCGGCGGCAACATCATCGGCCTGTACGAAGAGCCCCGCGACTGAGCCTCCACCGGCGGCCGTGTGCCGGCGGTGGGGACGTGCGGCCTCCTGAAATGCATCCGGGAAGAGCCCTCGTGACTGATCCACCCCCGTCAGCACAGCTTTCGCGGCTCATCCTGCTGCAGCTCGACATGCTGGCGGCCAGACCCGCACGTGCGTCGCTTCCGGGCCTTGACGAGCCACGTCATGTGCTGCGGACCCGGCGGTTCCCGGACTGACCCGTCCCTGGCCCTGTCCTTGCCGGGGACGGGGATCCGTTCCCCGGACTCATGTGTTGGCGGACCGCCCCTGGCACGGGGGGACCAAGGGCGGGCCGCTGGACCGGCAGGGTACTCGCCGGTAACTAATCGGCAACCCGCGGAAGCCGGCCCGCCCGCCCCCCGTGCGGGCGGGACCGCGCGCGTCGGTGTTGGCGGATCGGCTACCGGGAACGGCACGTAGTCGGCAGCGCCAGCGCTCAGGCTGTGTGAAGTCTGAACTCGTTGCGGTCCGGGTCGGCCAGCTCGATGCCGTCAGGCAGGTCGGAGAGTCGGGTCGCACCGAGCGAGACCAGTCGTTCTGCCTCGCCGGTGGGGTCAGCGGTGACGAGGTCGAAGCGCTGCCGGTTCCTTCCTGTTCTGGGTTCCACCGGCGGGCCGCCCCATGAGTCCCACGAGATCTTGGTACCGCCGAGCGGCGACTGGACCGCGGTCTGCTCGTTCTCGTCCCACACCAGCGGCCAGCCCAGCGCGTCACGCCAGAACAGGCCGACGTCACGGGTTCCGTCACAGGTGACCTCGCCGAGGTAGCCGGTGCCGGCCAGGTAGTTGTTGCCCGGCTCGATCACGCAGAGCTCGTTGCCGCCAGGGTCTGCCAGGACGACGTGCGGGTCGTCGGGCCCTTGGCCCACGTCGAGGTGGCGGCCGCCGAGTCGCAGCGCCGTTTCGACGGTTCGCTGCTGGTCCTCGCGGCTGCTGCTGGTCAGGTGCACGTGCAGCCGTGGCCGGCCGACCTGCTTGCCGTCGGAGGGTACGAATCGAAGCCCGACCTGCAGCTCGTCACCTGGCACCAGCACGCCACCGGGCTCTGCGAGCATCTGTCGGTCGAGCAACCCGGCCCAGAACGCCGCCACCGCGTCCGCATCGGCCACCTCGAAAGTCACCGCTTCGAACCGCAGGGCCACCTCTGCACCCTAATGGCGTCGCAGCGGCTGCCGCGGTGATGGCAGGCTCTGCGTCTCGAGCCGCCAGCGGGTGATCACTCCGGTTCCCGGAGACTGGATCTCTAGGCCTAGACGGTGACCCCGCTGGTCGCTGGAGACTGCTGTCAGCTGGTGGGGTGTGGCGCCGTGAGCGCTGTCCATTAGGGCGCTGCGCAGGCTCCTGGGCTCGTATCGGCGAGCGGAGGGAGAGGCCGGTTGGAGATCTTCTGTGGCATTGACTGGGCCGAGCGGCATCACGATGTCGCCGTGGTCGACCAGACCGGTCGGCTGCTGGGTCGTCGCCGGATCAGCGACGACCTGGCGGGATTCAGCGACCTGACCGCGCTGCTGGTCGAG
>Ga0075434_100000227_pt1 | contig 38631 bp, 38 predicted proteins | sample RhiMethybrSRZTD3_FD_75298 | JGI IMG/M metagenome (GOLD analysis project Ga0075434, IMG submission 75298) | Populus rhizosphere microbial communities from Tennessee, USA - Rhizosphere MetaG P. TD hybrid SRZTD3 | ecosystem: Host-associated > Plants > Roots > Rhizosphere > Soil | place: USA...
AGGTTCGCCACCATTTCCCCGCATGATGAAGATGTCTCCCATCGTAAGCGCACCATTCGTCCGAATGAATGCCAACTGCTTTCCATCTGGCGAGAATGCAGGGCCCCAATCCTGGTGCTCCGCGCTGGGCTCGGTCAGCTTGCGTGTTTCGAGACTCTCCACCGAAAGTAAGTTGATGCTGTAGGTATTTTGGCCTGAGTCTTTAGCGGTAAAGGCTATGAACTTGCCGTCCGGTGACCAGGATAATGGGGGATGGGCGGGCATCCCAGAGCACAATTTGCGCTCTGTCCCACCGATGGCACTCACCATGTAGATCTCATGCTCCCCGTTGGCGTAACGGGAAAACGCAATGAAGGCGCCATCAGGTGACCATGCGGGAGATTGATCTGTGGGGCCCTTTGTGAGCTGGAGCGGATGATCGCTCCCGATCTGTTCAACGTAAATTCCCGGGACATCAGGAAAATCACTGGATCGCTTAAATGCCACTTCATTGCCATCTGGAGATAAAGCAGAGTCCCCAGCTCGGTCCTTGATGGGCACAATCCTAGGCGGAGGGAGCTTCGATTCGACACCACGTGGGAAATAGAGGAAAGCGGCGCCAGCTAATACTGCAAAAACCGATAACAGCGCAAACGTGTAGACGATCGGTCGTGGAAACTTGTGGCCGCTCCTAGTCGTCGGGCTGCCATCAAACGGGCGACCGATTGGGGCAATAAAGCGGTATCCGCGCCGCGGAAGGGTTTCTATGAATCTCGGATTCTCTGCCTCATCGGACAATGCTTCACGAAGCCTCTTTATCGCAGCGTTGATGCTGTGGTCAAAATCGACGAATGTGTCGGCCGGCCAGAGTTGATTGCGCAGTTCATCGCGCGTCACCGGCTCACCCGGATGGGCGAGTAGCAGAGCCAGGACTTGGAGCGATTGTTCCTGGATCTTCAGTTTGCTGCCATTCCTCCGTAGCTCGCCAGATCGAAGATCGAGTTCAAAGATTCCGAAGCGATATGTGGGAGCGGGCTTCGTTGTCATGGCCTTAGGGCCCCCGGATTGCGCAAGTCTACACTGCAAACGGCCTTTGGGCGTAACAATTGGGGGCAGTTTAAGTGAACAAGAACAAACTGTCGCAAATTCTCGGCGGCGGTGGTAAAGTGCGGAACACGTTAGCGGATTACTCCCGATGTCTTTGCGTCCCCGCTGCGAGAGACCTCCCGTTTGCGCGGAGTTGCCGCAAAAACCTAGCCCTCCATCGAGCGCAGGAAATGATGCAATTGCACTCATCAGAAGTGCCATAGTCTTGGTGAGCCTTGGCTGGTACACCCTGGTGCCTGCGCCCGCTCTCGCTCAAGCTGTCTACGGCAGCGTCTTCGGCACGGTCACGGACCCATCTGGGGCGGCGGTGGCCGGCGCCAGCGTGACGATAACTTCTATTCAAAAAGGCACCAAATTTGAGACCACTACCAACGAAACCGGGAACTATAGCGTGACGCACCTGATGCCGGACCAATATGTCGCTCGATCCGAGGCACTAGGATTCAAGGCGGTGGAATCCACGGGCATCCCCGTGTATGCCGACGAGGCGGCCCGCGTTGATGTACGGCTTCAGGTCGGGGGAACCCAAGAAACCCTGACAGTATCGGCGTTAGAGATACCGCTGATCAAGACGGACCGGGCTGATGTCGCCACCACGTTCAGCGGGAAAGAGGTCGAAAGTCTGCCCCTGTTCAATCGAAACTTTACAAGCCTCGAACTTCTCACTCCAGGCACTTCGCAGCTGCCATGGCAGCACTCCTTCTCCGAGAATCCTCAAGGCGGCATTCAGATTATGGTGAACGGGCAGCATTTCAGTGGAACGTCATACCAACTGGACGGCACCGACAATCGCGACCCTATCCTCGGCATTATCGTGATCAATCCCACCCTGGAATCCGTGACGGAAACGAAGATCACTACGCAGAATTACGATGCAGAATTCGGACAGCTATTGGCGGGACTGGTCACGGTGCAGACCAGATCGGGCGCCAACAATTTCCATGGCAGCGCCTTTGATTTCCGCCGTACTGGCTGGGGCCAAGCCCGCAATCCTTTCACCCAGCCACCCGACAAGCCCCTGCCTCCCATCAAGTGGAACGAGTTCGGCGGCTCCATTGGAGGTCCGCTTATCAAGAACCGCCTGTTCTTTTTCGGCGACTATCAGGGGACGCGACGCTCTGATGGCGCCACCGTCCGGCTCAACGTCCCGACCGAGTTGGTCCGGTCCACGTGTCTAGATCCGACAGCTCCATTTTGCGATCTGAGCGAGTACCCACAATCCCTTTTCGATCCCGCAACCGGCAAGCAATTCCCGAATAACCAGATCCCTCGAAACCGGACGTCCTCTCAGGCTCTCAACCTCTTGAATCTGTTGCCAGCGCCAAACGTCTCGGGAGCAGGAATTTCCCAGAATTTCATTGCCTCGGGTGCTGCGAAATTTGACGCTGACAATTTCAATATTCGTGTTGACCACAACACCACCGAACGGCTGAAGATTTTCGGTCGCTACAGCTTCGCTGACTTCAGACAAAACGCTGTTGGGGCATTTGGGCCCATTGCGGGAGGAGTGGGATTATCTTCGGACGGGTTCGCAGGTGAGTCGTTGGTTCGGAACCAGAGCGCCGCGGCGGGTTTCGACTATATGCTCCGCCCCAACCTACTGGTTGATTTTCGATTTGGCTTCTTCCGCTACCACGTGAACGTCCTGCCCACCCAGGCCGGAACGACACCCGCAAAGGATGCTGGAATTCCGGGTTTGAACCTGGGTGACACTCTCACCTCAGGCATGCCCGCCTTTTTTGTCGATGGACAAGAAGGGGACTGGTTTGTTTTCGGCACCCTCGCTCCGCCGCTCCTAGAAAACGAACAGCAGTTCCAATGGGTCAGCAACTGGACCAAGACTGCCGGCAATCATACTTTCAAGTGGGGTGCCGACATTCGGTACGCGCAGAATCTTCGTGTGGCAAGCACGGGCCCGCGCTCCGGCAGTCTGGAGTTTTTCAATTCCCATACCCAAGGATCCACCGGCGGAGGCCTCGGCTTGGCTACCTTCCTGCTTGGTGACGTAAGCCGTTTCAACCGGTTCGTAAATCAGACTTACAACGCTGGAGAGCGGCAAAAGCGCTGGTTCTTCTACGGCCAGGATACCGTCCGCATCACGCACCGCTTGACCCTCGACTATGGATTGCGGTGGGAGTTTTACACTCCGCAGTCGGTTACGGGAAAGGGAGCAGGTGGATGGGTTGATCTCAACACCGGGCTGGTCAGTGTCGCTGGTTATGGCAACATTAACCTGCACGGAAATGTGAAGAGCAACTTCACAAATTTTGCTCCTCGTCTGGGCATCGCCTATCAGGCGACACCTAAAACTGTGGTTCGGCTAGGATATGGTCGCAGTTTTGACATTGGGGTATTTGGTTCGGTGTTTGGGCACACCGTCACGCAAAACTTGCCGGTCCTCGTGGCGCAACAGATCAACCCTCCTACTTTCACCGGGAGTGCATTCAATCTTTCGAAAGGACCTCCAGCGGCCACTTTTCCTGCCATCCCGCTTTCGGGACAATTCCGGCTGCCCGACCAGGTGAATGCATTTGTGCTTCCCAGCAAAATGCGGTTGCCCACGCTCGACGCCTGGAATGTCACTTTGCAGCGCGCGATTACGCCCACGCTTTCGCTGCAGGTTGGCTATGTGGCCAACAAGGGCACTCACGTGTTCGCCGGCGATGGTCCCAACTATGATGCAAACCAAGCCACGATTGTGGGGTTCGGCACCTTATCGACGGACGAGCGCAAACCGTTCTTCAAGAAATTCGGATGGACACAGCAAATCAACTATTTTGGCAGCGACGCTTCCGACAATTACAACTCCCTGCAAACCGCAGTCGAAAAGCGATTCACTAACGGTTACCAGCTCCTGGCTCACTACACATGGTCGAAGGCCCTAAACTACGATAGCGACTATTATGCAATTGCTCCCAGATTGAATTACGGACCCGCCAACACTGATCGAAAACACGTGTTCGTTTTGACAAACTTGGTTGACCTGCCTTTGGGAAAGGGCAAGACTTTTCTGGGAAACGTTAGCGGGATCGCAGACCGCATCGTCGGAGGTTGGTCGCTCAGCGGAACCACCACCTGGGAGAGTGGTTTGCCTTTTTCTCCATCATATTCCGGCTGTTTCGCAGATCGGGACACCGGTCCTTGCCGGCCCAACATTGTTGGAGATGTTCACATCACAGGAAAAAGGAACGGCTACTTCACGACCACCGGTGGCGTACCACTGCAACCGAATGGCACACCTGGAGACAGCATTGGACCATGGCAGCGGCCTGCCCTCGGCACGTTCGGTAGCGCAACCCGGAACTCGCTTCGCGGGCCTAGCTTCTTCCAGGCGGATGTCTCGATTGCCAAGAATCTCTTCTTAAGAGAGGGTGTCTCTGTTCAGTTCCGCTCTGACATTTTCAATCTCTTTAATAAGGTCAACTTGGACAATCCCCAAACGTGCGTGGATTGCCAGGACGGCGGGACGATTACCAACACAGCACCTGGCGTTACGGCATTGCAGCGGCAAATCATGTTTTCTTTGCGACTGCAGTTCTAGGCGGATATCTACCTGGGGCAGACACAGTCAGCGTGTTGTGGCCATTTCTCAAGTCACTTCGCGTCTAAACCCACTTGCCAAATAGCTTAGCTCGTCGCCTGCATTTCTCCGGCTCGTAATATCCAGAGCATTGAGGTACCTGCTCGCTTCCAGCAGCGTCGGCGTCACCGTTGAGGTGACAGCGTGCGCCGAATACCCGAAACATGCATAGTTTTGATATTCCTAGTGCAAGCGTCTTCCGGGTTTATCGAGACTCTACCGACAGCAATCCCAGCTAGACGGTATGTGACTATCTCTGTCTATGACTACGCCCTTGTTCCCCCCGAAATATTGCCAGCAGCAGAAGGCGATGCGCGGAGAATTTTTCAGCAGGCCGGAGTTGAGACGGTCTGGGTCAACTGCCTTCCAAAACCAGAGAAAATCGAATCCAAGGGTTGCTATGCAGTGGACGCCACTCATTTGCTGCTGAAAATCCTTCCTCACGCGCTTAGTGCACAAGTCCGTGATCGCAGCGATGTACTCGGTGACGCCATTGTGGATGAGAAAGGCGTCGGCTACTACGCATACACCTTTTACGATTGCCGAAGGAAGCATGTTTTTTTACTCCTATCGAATCGCGGCTGATGAGGGATAGAGTGGGCTCTCGTTGAGTTGATGTTCCCGCCATTATTAGAGCGACCGCTGGCTCCTCGGCGCACCTCTGTGATGCTGAAGTGCGCTCTGGCTGGGATGCTTCTTACGGATGCGAGGCACCGCAACCTATCTGATGACAAGTTAGTAGTATTCGAGCACACAGCCTCGTTTTGAACAGATTCGATAGCCACTGCCTGGAGTGGACCTCATGCCTCTTCTCAATGCTCGAAACCTTACGGATCTCCAATCTGCGCATTCCGAAGGTATTGTCGATCGGGACGTGAAGCCTGCAAACATCTTCGTCACCAAATGTGGTCATACCAAGATTCTCGATTTTGGATTGGCGAAGCTTACCCCGGTAGTCAGCACCCCGATGAGATCGCCAGGGGCAGCCTCGCAGCCTACTATCGAATCGACTGCCGAGCACTTGGCGAGTCCGGGCACGGCGCTGGGAACGATTGCGTACATGTCACCCGAGCAAGTCCGTGCCAAGGAACTAGACACTCGCGCCTTTTTTTCCTTTGGCGCGGTGCTTTACGAGATGGCGACAGGGGCATTGCCGTTTCGCGGAGAGAGCCGCCAGGCCAAATTCGCGCCCAAAAAGCAAGTTAATTGGCCACGCTGCTACAGCGTCATTTCCACAACCGTTCAGCCCCGTATTTCTGGCCGAGGTGCGGCGCGTTGTTTGCAGCGATTGCGGCAAGGCGGGAAGCGGCTACTGATTAGAAAGAAAACAGAAGCGGCGCGGAAAGGAGAACCTCCATGGAGGAACCACGCCGCCTCTTCTTCGCGCTGGTTTGCGCGAGAGTCCCATGTCGTCTGATTGCAAGTTGCAACTCTTAGTTGCCCCTGAAAGCCGCTCTCAGAGCCGATTCTAGCACTCCGTGACCGGGGTACACATGCCAGCTATCCAGAAACGTTCCTAGGGCAACGTCGCGGAAAATGGCCCATGTCTGAGCTTGTAAGTACCTGTGTTTGCAATCTGAATTTAGTGCAGAAAACGCGGGAAGGGCATTCGAAAAGGGTAAGAAGTTGACACCCGCTTGTAGCCGTGATGGGGTGAAAGTCACCCGGAAGTACGCGCGAACGGATGTACGGAAAAAGCATCCTCTCATCTTGCGGTAGACCTGTGGCATCGTCCAATTGGGTTGGGTCAGCGGTTGCTCAGGACCGGGATCGGCCAGTTTCTCGGGATGTGCGGGAACACCGGTTCGGGCAGCGTCATGCCTTTCGGGGCAGGCGGCCGCGGAGTTGTAGGATCTGAATTCATCAGCAGGTTGTGAATGTCGAGGTCAATGCGGAACGTCAGGACGGGGGCCATCCTTCCTCCGAGAAGATGTTGCGCGTAGGACTAAAATATTCAGTGTTACCGATTCGTGCAGAGCCTGCCAGTGGTGCAGAAGCTTACTAGTCGTGCAGAAACAGCGATTCCTTTCTACAATCCCTGATTCAGCTGCTGAGCTTCTACCCTTCGCATCTAAGGATGCAACACGGTGCAAACGGGTACCACAATTTTTTCTTGAATGCTGATCTCAAAGTGATACCCAAGTGCTGCTCGGTGCGTCATAAATGTTAGCTCGGTCTGGAGGTGCAGGGTGAAGCGAAGATCGCTTCTGGTCCGTTCAGCTTACGCCGTTCGCGCGGCCATCATATTCTCGTTGTCTTCCTCGAGGTGCGCTTCGATGTGCTTTTTCAATTGAGCAACAGGACTGGCATGGACTGGGACTGCAGGAGAGACATTGAGGAAAGTATAATCTGTTCCGGTCGGCTGTTAGGGATGCGAGTCCGCTCGGCGGACACGCTTCCACTAACCGGCCTGTGGTGTATGTTTGCAAAAGGCGGTAAAGGAGGTGGCGCTGTGAGCCAAAACGCGTCCGACGCACTAGATGCTCGCATTGAAGAACTCCGGCAGCGCCTGCAAGAGATTGAGCATGCCAGCGATGATGACCTCCCGCTCGGCAAAGCCAACACCCGACGAGAGCTGCTGATTCAGGCTGCGATCGACGCCGCAGACTCGATCCTGATGGGATTCACCGAAGGCTCGATCGAGGAACTGAACTACCTTACCAGCGAGCTTGCCTTGAAGTGGGCGGAAAAGGCGGCGCAGGCACGCCGTTCCGAAAACGCGGGTTTGGACATTCAAAGCAAAGCGAGTTGATGAGCGCCGCAATCCACTCACATTGGCGTCTCCCGGCAGTACAGCCAATTCTTGCAGTTGGTATCGTCAGGGAAGGAATTCACGGCGAATCGGGATATTGGCGGTGGAAAATCAAGCTGTCGGAGCATGAAGCTGAACACGGATCAAGATGGGCAACTATGAACACTGCCTCGCCGATAACCGAAGACGCAACCCCGCTTTCGCCCCTCATGCATTTCCGAGCCGCCATGGTTCTGGCTATGGCGGCCGATGCGCTTCAGATTTTTGTTTTTCCCCTTTTTGCGCAGGGTGCCTTCTCCCCCGCTGATGACGTGCTCGACATCGCGGTCGCAGCCGTATTGGTTCACCTGCTCGGGTGGCATTGGGAGTTTCTGCCAGCATTCGCAGCTGAACTAGTGCCCGGAGTCGATTTGGTTCCGTTCTGGACACTTGCAGTACTGAACGTTTATCGGAAATGGAAGCAGATCACTGTCAACATGGAGGGAACACGCAAGCAGCGCCCCGCGTTGCCTAAGCCTTAAAACCTGTCGTATGCGGGGAATGGTGGTTTAGGCGCTCCGATTAGTTTTCGGCCAGTCGATCCGCCAGCGCTCGCCAGCGACAGGCACCCAGAACAGCACCGCCGCACTATGCCCAGCCTTCATCGCCGACTCGATGAATCTTGTGATCGAAGGCAAACGCCCGTCGTGGGCAAGGTGAGTGTGTTCATCCGGTCACTTTCCAGAAAGCCTGCTCGACCTCCCTTGCCGGTGGAGCGTCGGTCAGGATCAGAACCTCATTGCGACTTCGCAGAAATCAGCAAGATAAAGACAAAGCGGCGACGTCAGGCAGACTTCTCGACAGGAAGACCGGCTTCCATCCACCCCAGCTTTCCTTCTGGATAGCGCGCGGCACGTTCGAATAACCCAGGGCCGCGAATTCACGGGCGGCGTATTCGCTGGCGTGTCAATGCGTGTTAGCGCAATCGGTAATGACCTCATCATCCTTGCTGGGCAGCAACTGCGGTGCCAGTTCTTTGATCTTCTCCGGCGGAATGTTCAAAGCTCCGGGAATATGGGCTTCGCGATACCGTTCAGGCGCAAGCGTCTCGACGACTATTATTTGTTTCCGTCTAGCTTGGCTTTCACGTCTCAGTAGAGATTATGTTTTTAATTTCGATCTCCTTGCAAAAACCCTGAATTTGGATGAACAGTAGGTCTCTCCGACTCGTCACCTACCCGGCGCAACCGCAATCGCGGGTTGCAATGAAGATATTCGATCCGGCGGCGTCTAACTCTCGATCTCCCCGAGCCGAAGTACTGGAGACTCGGGTCGGCAACAGACGCCATAGCGCTGCCAAAGCCGGAACCACGGGCTATGTGCGTTCGCCTCGTCGTGCTGTCGATTCGCAGCCGAGAGGTCGCTGGGGCTCAGCGGCCTGGTATCCGGCTCTACGAAGATGCGCTCAAGGTACTCGATTTCGGCGATGGTTCGGTCAATGTTCATGGCGCTCAATTTGGATGCACCTGCGACAAGCATACTAGAATTCGCGAGCGCATCTTCCCGTGCAGGATACCCTGCTTACTTCGGTGTAGTGCCGCGCCGGGTGACCAGATAAACTGCGAAGCTCCCCAGCCAATGACCGCCCTCGTAATGCTCGCCTGTCACAGCCGCCAATCCCGCGTGTTCGTGTGCCTCGGCAGTGGTCATGATCGACGGCAGCCGCTTGTCGGTCTTCGGCAAACCAGCAGCGATTCCCTCCAGCATCCATGCTCGACTGAGATTGAGCCCGTCTAAGTGCGCCAGCTTCGGATCGCTTGGATCAGTTGACACAACTGGCTGCAACCATTCATCTGCGCCCGACGTGGAAATTTGAGGCATGAATGTTCGGAGCCAGCGTCCAAACTCTTGACCCGGCAGCACACGACGCATCAGGTCCGCTTCGCCCAGGCATGGTGACAGGAAATCTTCGCCGGAGGGTTCATAAGCCAGCGGGCAGTTCTTGTCACTGAGGTAGAACTGCTTGGCTTTGGACTCGACTAATTCGGCGAATTTCTGATCGCCATTGCCGTGCGCATAATCGAGCGTCAGACCGAGAGCGAAAGCGGTCTGGTCGTGTTCGCCGATTCGCACAGGGTTGGAAAGCTTCGGCAGCCAGTTGTTCAGCCGTTCCAGTACAACTTTCTCAAGCGGATGCAGATTAGCGGCCATCTCTTTACTCTGCGGATCGTCCCACTCGCGTAACTCCGCAACCAGTTGAAGAAGCCATGCCAGCCCATACGGCCGCTCAAAACTGGCGCGCCCTTCTCCTCGGAGATATGCAGCCTCCTGCACGATGTTTTCTGCCGTGAGATTCTGCCGCAGCGCTTCGCGAGCAGCCCGAACAAACGGCGCGTTCGGAAAAGTCCTGACCAAGCGAACTAGGAGCCACTGCCCGTGGACGGAAGAATGCCAGTCGTAGCAGCCGTAAAAAGCAGGCGTCAGTTTCCGGGGCGGAGCAACGTCCGCATCGGTGCTCAATGTGTGGCTGATGTGATTTGGATACTCCTTGTGGACACACGCTAGGGCAAGATTTGCAAACCGCTCCGCTGCTGGGGTATCAAACATTGGCGTGATCCGGTGATCTTGAGCACCAGCGTCGGTAGCGTTCCAGAACAAGATAAGGAGACAGACGGTCCATTTCATTCACGCCTACTCTAAATGAATCCGCAAAACGTAGCAGGATTGCTGGTAAACAATCCCGACTCAAGAGTCAAGACAGGCGCAGACTCTTGAGCGCGCCGCAAGCCGTTCCTCGAGTAATTTCTGGCACAATGCAAAGGTAAATAGGCAGTACGTAAAGTTTCGCGCCCGTCAGATGTTTGGGCGGGCGGGAAGCCGTTGAGAGGAGCCAATGGAATATCTGACTGGCTTGATACTGTCTCTGGCGGTGGCTATTTCTGCTGCCATTATTGGCTTTGATCGTGAGCGTGCCTTTTATCCAACCGTCCTGATCGTCATCGCCTCTTACTACGTATTGTTTGCTGCCATGGGAGCTTCTAGGCGCGCACTCATCATTGAAATCATTGTTGCGAGCGGCTTTTTGTTATCTGCCGTGCTTGGCTTCAGAAAGAACTTGGGATTAATAGTCGCTGCCCTTATTGGGCACGGCATTTTTGACTTCGTCCATCGCTTATTCATCGACAACCCCGGTGTGCCGCACTGGTGGCCCGGTTTTTGCTTGGCATTCGACGTGTTTCTCGGTATTTTCTTAGCCGTGCGGCTGGCAAGACACCCGGATCATCCAGTCAACAAGGCGCGTAAGACTCATCCGAGAATACAGCCTGAATGATCTGGGGCAACCTCAGAAGGTATGCCGGGCTGACCATCTCGATCCGAAAATTTGAAGCCATGGAATCCGCTCGGACGATTGCGCACGTCCGTTTCGATAGAGCTATTCACGCGGAACCAGATTCCTCGTCCGCCACGCTGAATTCGGGGGCCAAGGCCTTGATCTCCGGGTTCGTCGACTGCTGCAACCAGTACCCAAAACTGTAAGCAATCCATTCATGCAGGTCCGCGCACGCGACTCTGCTTGGCACGGCAGCATTATAGGGCGCGTGCTCTGCGTGAGACATGTGCGGGAAAGATTTGGGGAACAAGTCCAAAACTCGAAAAACGGCAAGACGAGGAACGAGCACACACCCTGGTTGATTCTTTTTCGGGCACTAGATGATCTGGGAACACACCTCGCCAGATTGCTTCCCCGTTTCTTATTGTGCGTGTTGTTCGCGTGCTGTTAACGAGATTAAGAGCGTTTTCCAGATACTTGCGTGTCATCTGTCGCTCTGTATGTTGTTAGAATTACGTTTGTTTGCGGATTCGATTCCTTCCGCGCTCGCCAAGTCTTCCACAAATAAGCAGACTCCAACAAAGTCTCTCGTGAAGGCGCCGCTTTTCCCTGGTGCGCCAAGGTGCCACCGTGAGTGCCCCTTCGAGCAGAACGTTGCTGATCGCAACCGTTTTGCCCTGATACCCTATGGCATCACGAAAATGGCGCTTCATACCGGGCCCGGGTCAATCGTGTGAAGGAGGCGGCCGGGTTCGCGCTGCTTCATGATCTTTTATGCATTGCCTACGCCAGCGTCGGCGAGGACGGATGCGGTTTCCGGGGAGCGGGAGAAGCGCCGGCAAAGGTAAGGATTCTCCGCTGCTGGACGGCTTGTTGGGACCAGTGAACCCTGGTTGGCGTGAGCGAAGGAGCAGGGCGATGAGTCAAAAGCAATCTTGGACTCTGCGCTCTTCTGTGGTTGAACCTTTTAACCACAGAAGGCATAGAGAGCGGCTTTTCATCCTTATTACCTGCTTTCTCTTGGTGAGTTCGGGCTATGCCGCGCCTGCCCATCTACGCTGCGAATATCTGCGGAACCCCCTTGGGATCGATGCGGCAACGCCTCACCTCTCTTGGCAAAGCGACAACGCGGAGCGCAACTGGCGGCAGGCTGCGTATCAGATTTTCGTGGCCAGCAGTCCGGAGCGGCTGCCGACTAATGCCGACGTTTGGGACAGCGGCAACCAAACTTCATCTGAATCTGTCGGCATTGCGTACGCCGGCCCGAATCTGAAGTCGGGCAAGCGCTACTACTGGGCGGTGCGCGTGTGGGATTCAGACGGGAAACAGTACGATTCCGCCGAGCCCGCTTGGTGGGAGATGGGGTTGCTCGACAAGCAGGATTGGAAGGCGAAGTGGATTACCTGGAAGAATCCCGAGGAAGATGCCGATGAAGCCGGCATTCGCTGGATCTGGGCACCGGGACAGGATGCATTGAATGTGCCTCCGAAGACCACCGTGGTGTTTCGCCTGAATGCAAAGATTCAAGGCAAACCACGAGACGCCGCGCTCTTCGTAGTTGCCAACGGTAATTTCGCGGCCACACTCAATGGCAAGCAGATCGCTTCGAAGAAAGGGTGGAGAGATTTCGACCGGAAGGACATCACTGAGCAGGTTGTCAACGGCAAAAACGAAATTGAAGTGACCCTCACCGTGCCGGAGGCTCCTGTTTTTGGGCCTCAAGCTGGTGCGAAAACGATGAAGGGTGGTCTGGCCGCGCTTTTGAAGGTCACGCGCGCGGACGGATCAGTTGTGCGGCTCCCGAGTGATGGAAAGTGGAGGTCGCGAGTCGAAAACGAAAAGAAGTGGAGAAAGGTGCAGATCGTTGCTCAACTGAACGACAACAAAATGGGCACGACTCCTCATGTTCCGCAGCCGGCAGCGCTCTTGCGCCACGATTTTGGTCTTTCCAAACAGGTTCAATCAGCGCGACTCTACGCCACCGCGCTTGGCAGCTATCGTGCGTTTATCAACGGTCAACGGGTTGGAAATCTCGCACTGACGCCCGACTTTACCGACTATCGCAAGCGCGTGTTCTATCAGACCTACGATGTGACCAGCCTGCTCACGAATGGCAAGAATACGATTGCGGCAATTCTCGGCGACGGCTGGTACGGCAGCGGCCTTACGTGGGAAGGAATGCATTTCTTCCCACGGCCTGATCGGCTGTGCGCGCAGCTGGAGATTGACTATGGCGATGGCACTCACGAAAGCGTGCTCTCTGATGAGTCGTGGAAGACTGCGCAGTCTCCGATCCTGCACTCGGAGATTTATTCCGGCGAATTTTACGATGCGCGGCTGGAGCAGGCAGACTGGAACAAATCTGGCTTCGACGATTCCCGCTGGCAAGCGGCGACGGTTGCAGAAACGGCTGGAGTCACTCTTACAGGCCAGATGACGTTACCGGTTCACGTCACCGAAACCCTGCAACCGAAGCGCGTGAATCAGGTTGCAAACGCCTTCGTGCTCGACATGGGTCAGAACATGGTGGGATGGGTGACGCTCAGAGCAAGCGGCACTGCCGGCACCAGGATTCGACTGCGCTTTGCAGAAAGACTCAATCCCGACGGAAGCATCTACACCGAAAATCTGCGCAATGCCGATGCCACTGATACCTACGTTCTACGTGGAGGCGGAGAAGAAACCTACGAGCCGTACTTCACGTTCCACGGCTTCCGCTATGTCGAGCTTACCGGCTATCCGGGACAACCGACGCTGAGTTCGATTATTGGCCAGGTGGCAAACAGTCTGGAGCAGCACCCCGCTGCGAAATTATCCACGTCCAGCGAGTTGGTGAATCACATGTATTCGATTGGTGTGTGGGGGCAGCGGGGAAATTTTCTGAGCATTCCCACCGACTGTCCGCAGCGCGACGAGCGCCTTGGGTGGATGGGTGATGCGGGCGTGTTCTGGCGCACCGGGGCCTACAACTTCGACATTCAGAGCTTCTCGCATAAATTCATGTACGACGTGGTTGACGCGCAAACGCCACAAGGCGCGTTTACCAATGTTTCTCCCAACGTGCTTCCCTTCGAAGGAGAAGGAACGGCAGGGACTTCCGCATGGAGCGAGGGTATGGTCGGCGCACCAGGATGGGGAGATGCCGGATTGATTGTTCCTTACACCACATGGCTGCAGTACCGCGATCGGCAAATCATCGAGCAGAACTGGGAGGCCATGCAGCGCTGGATGGATTTCATCCAGAAGGCCAATCCAAATTTTTTGCGCCAGAAAGGTGTGGGTCCCAACTTCGCCGATTGGCTGGCTCCCGACCCCAATACCGACAAGGATCTTCTCGCCACGGCGTACTGGGCATTGATCGCCAACATGATGTCTGAAATGGCACACGCCCAGGGCCGAGAGGAAGAGACGAAACACTACCGCGATCTAGTGGCCAATATCCGTTCTGCATTTCAACACGCATACATAAAGGAAGACGGAACCGTCGGAACCGGGACGCAAACCTCTTACGCGGTGGCTCTGTACACAAAGATGGCGCCGCCGTCGCTCGAGCCTGCCCTCGTTGACAACCTCGTCAAGGACATTGAGGCGAAAGGATGGCACCTCTCCACCGGATTTCTCGGAACCCCGTTTTTGCTGTTCACTCTGGCCGATCATGGCCGTGTGGATGTCGCCTATCGTTTGTTGCTGAGTGAAACTTATCCGTCGTGGGGCTACATGCTCTCGAAAGGAGCAACCACCTGGTGGGAACGGTGGAATGGCGACACCGGCGATCCGTCGATGAATTCTTACAACCATTACGCGTTCGGATCCGTGGTGGCATGGGTTTATCGCTACGCGGCGGGAATCGACACGCCAGTGCAGGATCCCGGGTTCCACCAGATTGTCGTACATCCGCGGCTTGATACCCGTATGACTCAGGCGCGCGCCGAGTATGACTCGGTGTACGGAAAGATCGTGAGCGACTGGAAGGGGACACAGCAGGGGCCATTCGAGCTGAAGGTTACGATTCCAGCGAATACTCGAGCGAAGGTTTACCTGCCCGCGATTGCCTACGCGCAGGTAACCCAAGACGGGGCGACAATACAAGCGCAACAGGAGTCGGGTTCGTACGTGCTAGAAATTGGCTCCGGATCGTACGAGTTCGGGGTGCAGTAGATTGCACTAATGCGATAGTCCGAGGTAGTTGCCGTAGCCAACGATCACAGTTGATCCCACGAGCAGGAGCAGCGCCAACGCGAGCAGGCGGCCAGCCTTGACGCCAGCGCCCTTCCATTCTTTCAGGCCGATTCCCCACAGGCTGCTGAAGATGATGATGCTGGCCATGTGTAGCGTCCAGCTGGAGAACTTGTAGCGGCCCATCTGCGTCTCGCCCATGGTGTAGAAGAAGAACTGGAAATACCAGGTAGTGCCCGCCAAAGCGCAGAACAAGTAGTTCGCAAGCATGGGCGCTCGTTCATCCCTACTTCTTCTTGTTGCCGGTAGGTTCTCCACCATCACTGCGCTTTGACGCTCGCCGTGATGCGAAGGCATGTGCTCAGCGACCTCGCGGCTGGGAGCATCGAATGCAGTCTCGATAACAGTTTCCTTCTCGATCTTGGGATCAGCTTCCCGCAGACGAGGAGAGAAGTATTGGTATCCGGTCTTGTTACGGATGTTGAGCACGAGGCACCAGATGAAATTTGTAGTGAATCCGCCGATCAAGACAACCACCAACACCGGCAGGCCCTGCCACAATACCGGCGTTCCGTGCCGCAGAGTGAGCGCCTTGATTGGATCGCCGGCGGCCAAGCCGTAGGCAAAGCAGGCACTCATCACGCCGGATAAGGTGGCGACCGCGACGCCTTTCTTGAGATCAAATTCTTTGATGACAGCTTTCTGCTGCTCGGGCGACATGGCGCGCTCTTTGTTAATCCCGGCAAGGCCTGCGGCGCCGATACCAAGCAGGCAGACAGCGATCCCGAGAAGAATGATTCTGCCCGAGGTTGTGCCTACTACTTGAGTCATGAATTCACCACGGAAAATCGGCGGCATCAGCGTTCCGAAAGCTGCACAGAGGCCGAGGACAACAGCCATCCCGAGTGACAGCCCCAGGTACCGCATCGTCAAACCAAAGGTGAGGCCACCGACTCCCCAGAGCAGGCCGAAGAAGAAGGACCAGAAGAGCGTGCGCGCTGGCGCCTCGGAGAGGACTGCAGGAAGGTCGCGTGTTATCAGTAAGCCGAGGACCCAGGGCGCGATGATCCAACTGAAGAACCCACCGGCGAGCCAGTATGTTTCCCAGGCCCACTTCTTGACTCCGCGATACGGGACATAGAAGCTGCCCGAAGCTAGGCCGCCGAGCCAGTGAAGAAGTACGCCAAGTGCCGGATTTGGATGCATGCGGTTCCCCGGTTACAGGTGAAACACTTCTTCCAACGGCTGCATCGCGCGATCCGGCAGCACACTTTTCGGCTGCACGAAGAAATCAGCCATTTTTCGCTGCCAGCGCTCGTTCACTTCGCGCTGGGCCATGCCGGCGCGGGCACGCTCGAAATCTTCAGTCTCGAGATATCCCACCAGCAATCCATCGGATCGAAGGAAGAGTGAATAGTTGTTCCAGCCGGTTTCGCGCAAGGCGGCCTGCATTTCCGGCCATACGTTGCGATGGCGTTCCTTGTATTCATCCAGCCGGTCCGGTTTGACCTGCAAAACAAAGCAAATGCGCTTCACGCCGAGCCTCCGAGACAACCCTAATCGTCAACGCAGGAAAGCTTCAGTCAAACCACCGTCCACGGGGATGATGTGGCCCGTCGTCTTGGCACTCTGATCGCTTGCCAGCCAAGCAATCGCGCTGGCGCAGTCCTGCGGAAGAATGGGCTGGCTGGTTAAAGTGCGTTGAGCATAGAAATCGGCCAGCCTGCTGCATAGCTCTTCCGGGGACTCATCTTCAGAGAATTTGATGTTGTACTTTTTCAGCGACTGGATCACGCGATCTCGCGGGAACATCGTGGAGCCGGCAACCACGGTTGCGGGAGCAATGCCGTTCACCCTCACATGAGGACCTAGCTTAATGGCCAGTTCGCGGATCAGGTGATTCAGCGCCGACTTGCTGACGTCGTATGCCTCGCTTCCCTTCTTCGGCACCAGGGCGTTGGCTGAACTGGTCAACACCATGCTTGCGGGAAGGGCCTGATCTACGAGGATCCGTTCTATCTGGCGGGCGAGCAGATAATTTCCGGTCACATTCACAAGGAACGTTTTCGACCATTGCGCTTCAGTCAGTTCTCCTGAATCTGCCGGGATCGGAAAGATGGCGGCAGTGTTGATAACGATGTCGATTCCGCCAAACTGCAGGATCGCGAACTCAGCGGCCCGGGCCAGACTTTCGGAATCGCTCAAATCGACGACGGTGTGCGCTACGAACTCTGGCGAGGTAAGCTGAGCGGCCTCGCTGGCGATTCTCTCTGCGCCTTGGGCGTCAAAGTCCGCAATTACGACGTGCGCGCCCTTGCGTGCGAGCAGCAGGACGGTTTCTCGGCCGATGCCGCTGGCGCCGCCAACTACCAGCGCGATCTTGCGGCTAAACTCGGCCTCCGCCGGCATCCGCTGCAGCTTGGCTTCTTCCACCGTCCAGTACTCGATGCGAAATGCTTCCGAACGGGGCAACGCTACATAATTGTGGTATTGCGTGAATTGCTTCGACTGCTCCGGAGTTCGCGCCTGGGGCAGCGGATCATTGGCGTCGCCATCTTCGAGCGCGTTTGCACCGGCCATCACATGAATGGCGTTGACGAAGAATTCGGTCGCGATGCGGGCTTCTTTCTTGTTTTTGCCAAAGCCAAACAGTCCCAAGCCAGGAACGATGACGACCGATGGATTTGAATCGCGGAGCGGCGGAGACTGCGGCGTAGCCCAGTTCTCATAATATTTCTTGTAGTCGGAGCGATAGGCAACCAGGCTTTCCCGGATTCGCGCCTTCAGGGCAGTTAGATCTTCGGTCTCAGAATTCCAGGCGACAAACATCGGGCAGACGCGGGTCCGCAGAAAATGATCGGGACAACTTGTTCCGAGCCTGCTCAGGTCGCGAGCCCACGCGGAACCAGAAAAGGTTAAAGAGTCTTGATCGTCTGCGTAATGTGCTACGACTCGGCGGTTCGACGACACACCGCCGCGTAACGCAGGCAAGATCTGTGCAGCTAGTTTGTTGCGCTCCGGAAGCGCCGCACACTGCAGACCTCCAAAAAGAAGGCCCTTCTTGGCCTGGTGGTCGAGCACAAACTCGCCCATTTGATCGATCGTGTGAATACTGTTCAGGTAGCAATCCCGCTGAGTCTGTCCCCAGGTGAAGAGGCCGTGTCCGCCGAGCAGGATCCCTTCTGCGCCCGGATTCTCTTGGACTGCCCTCTCGATCCATAGAGCGAGTGCAAAACCGGGCCGTTGCCACGGCAGCCAAAGAATCTCGCGATCGAATTTGCGATTGAACTCCTGCAGTCTGCGCTTGCCGTTTGCGCTGGCGGCGAGGGCGATCGCCCAGTCGGGATGTAAATGATCCACATGGACGAAGGGGAGAGACGCGTGCAGAGGAGTATCAATGGACGCCGCGACGCGATTCTCCGCGAATGCGGCAAGCGGATAATAGGGCACCATTTCGTCTTCGTATTGCTCGCCGCGATAAAGCGTCTTAAGTTGTTCGAGTTTGTCCAGATAGAGCAGTGCGAATCCCGAATTCTTCATCGACCCGAGGTCACCGCCGCTGCCCTTGACCGCGAGCACTCGTGTCGGCTGCCCGGTAAACGGATCGGGCAGCTCCATCTTGGAACTGGTATTGCCTCCGCCGAAGTTTGTTATGCGCAAATCCGCACCCAGCAGATTGGAACGGTACCGCAGCAAGGCGAGCTGATCGGTGCCCATTTGCCGGGCGTAACTCTCATCCCAGAGATCCTTCAGGTGCGTCGTCTCTTTCACTTCAGGCATAAACCATTCCGGTGAACTGCTGAAAACGTTCAAACTCTTTGTCCCACTTGTCAGTTTCAACCGGTTTGAAGACTTCAACCGGGAACGAACGCTCGACCATCTGCCGAACCTCTTTAAGTGAACTCGCACCGCCAGTGGCGAGAATCTGCACGGCTGCGTTGCCCAGAGCGGTAGCTTCTGCGGGGCCGGCGAGAACGGTTCTCCCCGTCGCCTCGGCTGTGAACTGGTTGAGCAACCGGTTTTTTGAGCCTCCGCCGATGATGCGAATGCGGTCGATGCGGCGGCCAGTTAGGCGCTCAAGATTCTGGAGCACGAGTCTGTACTTAAAGGCCAGAGACTCCAACACTGCGCGGACGCAAGCGCCCGGGCTCGTCGGCGCGGGCTGCTGAGTCCTGGCACAGAACTGATCAATGGCAGCGGGCATATCCGGCGGGCGCAGAAAGGATTCGTCATCGGGATCAATCATGTGCGGAAACGCAGGCTCACCCTCGGCTAGCTCCATGAGCTCACGGTACTCGTAGCATCGTCCCTGTGCTCCCCAGGATTGGCGACAGCATTGCAGAATCCAGAGCCCCATCACATTCTTCAGCAGCCTCGTCGTTCCATTCACTCCGCCTTCGTTGGTGAAGTTCAGTCGCAGCGACTCAGGCGTGATGACGGGCGCATCCAGCTCTGTACCTATAAGAGACCAGGTCCCCGAGCTGAGAAAAGCTGTGCCATCGCGGGCCTCGATCGCGGCCACGGCTGAGCCGGTGTCGTGCGACGCGGCAGCGATCACGGGCGTGCCGGAGAAAGCATTCTGGCCAGCGGTCGTAAGCAGGCTTCCTATAACTGAGCACGGTTCAACAATCTTTGCCGGCAAATGCGAAGGCACGCCCACGCGCTCCATCAAATCCGTCGCCCAGGTGCGCGTCACCGGGTTGACCATTTGGCTTGTAGTCGCGTTGGTGAATTCGCAAACTGCCTTGCCGGTCAGCCAGTAGTGAAACAGGTCGGGTATGGTGAGCAGGGTTCTCGCTGCATGGAACAGTTCCGGCGTTTCGCGCTGCGCCGCCACTAGCTGGTAAAGAGTATTGATCGGCATGAACTGAATGCCGGTGGTGAAGTAAATCTCTTCTCTCGGGACTCTCTCGAAAACCTTCTCCATCACCCCCTGGGTTCGAGAGTCACGGTAATGATAGGGATTTTGCAGCAGTTCACCCCGCTCCCCTAGCAACGCGTAGTCCACGCCCCACGCATCTACGCCGATCCCTTCCAGCTTCATGTTTTCAAGTTTGGCGAGCGCTCGACGAACTTCCAGCCACAGGCGAGCGACATCCCAGTGGAGAGAACCTCCATACTCGACCGGCTCGTTGGCGAAGCGGTGCAGTTCCTCGGTCGTGATTATGCCGGAGTGCAGATGCGCCAGAACCGCACGTCCGCTCTCGGCGCCAAAATCGAAAGCCAGAAATGTTCTGACTCCGGCGCCGCCGCTAGGCATACGACGAGATGCTCCGCGCGTTGCGCTCCGCCCGCTCCTTGGTGATGCGCTCGAGGTATCCGCTTTGCCGGAAGGCTTCCATCGGGTCGGCGGGCAAGCCCTTCGACGCCCGCCATTCTTGAATCGCCGGACGAACATCGGTTGCAAAGGCATCCTGTAACCGCGACTCTGCCTGCACCAGTTCACTATTCTTTTGCGCTTCCGCCAGCTGCTGATGATTGACCAGCGAAGCCTTCGCGTACAGCTCCTGCGCCATTTTCACCGTCTGGATCATGGCTTCGATCTTGCCCTTAAGGTTATGGCTCTGGTCGATCATGTAGGCAATGTCGGCGCGCTTTCCCGCCTCCCCCTCGAAGTACAGGATCTCGTTGAAAATCCGAAATACCTGATAGGGGTCGATGGAGCCCATGGTGAGGTCATCGTCCGCATAGCGACGGTCATTGAAATGAAAGCCTCCCAGCATGTCTTCCGACAAAAGCCAGGCAACGATCTGCTCTATGTTCTGCGAAGAGTAGTGGTGGCCGGTATCAACCAGGACTTTCGCTTGCGGCCCCGCCGCTCGCGCCAGCAATAGCGCCATGCCCCAATCGGCGATATCGCTGTGATAGAACGCGGGCTCGAACGGCTTGTATTCAACCAGCAGGCGTTGGCCTGCGCACAGTTCCGTGTGAGAGGCCTTCAGGCATTCGACGAACCATTGCTTGCGCTGCCGGATATTTGCGGTGCCGGGATAGTTCGATCCATCCGCGAACCACATCGAGATGTCACGGCTGCGAAGCCGGCGTGCGATCTCTATACTGTCTTGGGTATGCCGGAGCGCGCGCTCGCGAACGCTCTTGTCGGGATTGCCGTAGGATCCATATTTGTAGCACTGCTCTTCGAAAAGATTGGGATTAATGGAGCCGGGCTGAACCCCGTACTGGTTGGCTAACTTCTCAATCGCCGGGGCACTCTTCACGCCGTCGGGAAAGTCCCACAGCACGTGCAGGGCCAGCGTAGGACAAATCCCGGTAAGCAGATGCACCTGTCCGGCGTCGCTAAACTTCTCTTCAATTGTCGTAGCGGCGGCTGGCTGCAGGAATTTGCCGAACCGTGTCCCTGTGTTCGCAAATCCCCACGAGGGAATTTCAATTCGAAATGATTCCAGCGCCTCACATATTTTGTCGCCCTCACGTGACTTCATAGCAGCGCCCTTCTCCGGCCGCGAAGGTTATACATCGTACTCATACCAGCTCACAGACTTTCTGCCCCACCTGGCCGTGTTTTGTATTACAAAACGTTAGATCCCCATGCCTAAGCCAAGGCCGTGGAGCGACGTTAGAATGTATACCTTACCTTGGACGCTGGGTGAAAGAGAACTGGAATTCCAGGGTCAAATCGCAAGTGAGGTCGCCTGGTACCGTTTAGCCCAAGTCCAGCGGGCATTGGGCAGCAATGCCGATGCCGAAAAAGCAACCGGCCGAATTCCGCCGGTGCACGCACAGCGGGTGACCAGCGAAATCTTCTCTCCTCACGAGGTCACAAAACAGGAGTTCGAGCCAAAAAGCGATCAGTAAAGTCGGGGCGCTCGGACTGCTGGTCGACATCTGCATACTAGTTATCTGTACGGCTGCAGCTGGCCTTTCTTTGTTCTCGCAATGATTCCCCACCTGCGCGGGTCCTTGTTTAGCGCTCGCGTTCCTCCGATTGGCGCCAGCAAGTGAAATTGCCGCTTTACGTCAAGTGGCGAGGAGAGCCCTTGGTCCTATGCCGATGCCAGCGCAACAGGGAAAGCCAAGAAAAAGCTTGACAGGTTAAGTAGTGTTATGGTTAACTATAACAGTATATGACCGACTCGATGGTGCCGAAATGTACGCCAGATGAGATGACCATGCCGAAAAAGAATGAACTTCTTAAGGAGAATGAGACATGAAATCGCTTCGTTCCGTGCTGTCCGTGGCTCTGATATTGCTGTCCACTGTGGCTCTTGCCCAGTCCAATGCGCAAAAGTCCAGCAACAAAGTCGTGCCGTCAGAGGCGCAGAAGTCTTTCGACACCATGAAGACGCTGGCGGGTATCTGGACGGCTAAGTTAACGGTCGACCCACCGATGCCCGGTATGAACGACAAGGACATGCCCGGGCAAGTCTCGATGCGCGTGACTTCCCGAGGAAACGCGCTCGTGCACGAAATGTACGCAGTAGGAGTGCCGGACGACCCAAACCGTTACGATCATCCGCTCACTATGTTGTACCTGGACGGAGATCGCCTCAACCTGATTCACTACTGCGACGCCGGAAACCGCCCGCGGATGGTGGCCAGGACTTCACCGGACGGCAAGACGGTGGAATTCGATTTCGTCGATATTTCCGGTGGCACGGAGCGTGGTCACATGCACCATGCCGTGTTCACGGTTATCGACACTGACCACCATACCGAGGACTGGACTTATATGATGCCGGGCGACAAGCCTGTCCACGCACACTTCGACCTGCAGCGGACAAAGTGACGCCCGCTCCTGTCACTAGGTCTTGCGAGAGATCCGAGGAGGCTCCGGTGGTCGATTGGAGGATCGCTCATGATTTTGAGCACACGAGTACAAACCAGAAGTAAAGAACGTTAAGGGAAAAAAACATGAAATCCCTACGTTTTACGTTGTCCGTTGTTCTGATGTCGCTCTCCACCGTGGCTTTTGCCCGTTCCGACGCGCAAGAGTCTTTCGACAAATTGAAAACTCTGGCGGGTACATGGGAGGGCACCTTTGAAGGCAAGCCATTGCAAGTCTCGCTGCGCGTAACTTCCATGGGTAACGCGCTCATGCATGAAATGAAGGACGAGGGGCCCGAGGATCCGATCACCATGTTTAATGTGGACGGGGATCCGCTGCTGCTGACCCATTATCGTGACGCAGGAAACCGGCCGCGCATGGTGGGCAAGGTGTCGCCGGACGGGAAGACGATTGAATTCGACTTTCTTGATGTCAGCGGCAGCACGCAGTACGGACACATGCAGCACGTCGTCTTCAACTTCATCGACTCCGATCATCACACCGAAAAGTGGGAGTTTGCGATGGCCGACGGCAAGACGGAAGGTGGGTTGTTGGACCTGAGGCGCAGCAAGTGGCGCTCTGCCGCGGGCATGTAGAGTGAGGAATCTCAGCAGGGGCAGCGGGCGAGCGTACTTGTCGACCCCAGCGATCGCTCGCGCCTCTCTCGCAAGGGTAGCTGAAAAACATGATGGATCGTGAGTGGAACGACAGTCAACCGATTTACCGCCAGCTTCGCGACCGCGTGGTCGCGATGATACTCGACGGCGTGCTCAAGGAAGGCGATCCGCTGCCCTCCGTGCGCAATGTCGCGGCGGAATATCGAGTCAATCCGCTCACGGTCCTGAAAGGCTATCAACAACTGGTGGACGAAGGGCTGGTCGAAACCCGACGAGGCCTTGGCATGTTCATCAATGCCGGCGCGCGCAGTTTGTTGCTGCAGGGTGAACGGCAGAAGTTTCTTGGCGAAGAATGGCCCAGAATTTATGCCACCATTCAGCGGCTCGGCCTGAGGCCGGAACAATTGCTGGAGAATGGTGCAGGTCAGCCGAAATCGAAAACCAAAAAAGAGGAGGAACGCTGAGACCATGGCATGCATAGAAGCACGTGGACTCCGTAAAGCGTTCGGCACAACCATTGCCCTGGACGGCGTCAATTTGCATGTCGAAGAGGGCCGCATCCTCGGAATTATCGGGCCCAACGGGGCCGGCAAGACCACCGCACTCAACGCGATTCTCGGCCTCACACCGTATCAAGGAGAACTGAGAGTGCTTGGCCGCGACCCGTGGGCGGAGCGTAATCGCCTGATGCGCGACGTGTGCTTCATTGCCGATGTTGCGGTCCTGCCGCGCTGGATGCGGGTTTCGCAGGCGCTTGAGTATGTGGGCGGAGTGCACCCGCGATTCGACCGCGCCAAGGCGGAAGGCCTTTTGGCAAAAACCACGATTAAGCACACCAGCAAGGTCCGGCAATTATCGAAGGGCATGGTGGCGCAACTGCATCTCGCCCTAGTCATGGCGATTGATGCGAGATTGCTGGTTTTGGATGAGCCGACACTCGGGCTCGACATCCTGTTTCGCAAACAGTTTTACGATTCGCTGCTGAACGACTACTTCGATCGCAGCCGCACCATCGTGGTGACCACCCATCAGGTGGAAGAGTTGCAGCACATTCTTACGGACTTGATGTTCATCGACCGCGGCCGAATCGTGCTGAGTTGCAGCATGGAGGAATTCGAGTCGCGCTACTTGGAAGTGACGGTCAATCCCGACCAGGTCGCCGCGGCGCGCTCGCTCAAGCCGATGTATGAGCGCCAGGTGTTCGGGCGGAGCATCCTGATATTCGATCGCGGGGTCAATCGGAATATCGATCGTCAGCAACTCGCGGCAATTGGCGAGGTACGCACGCCCAGCATCGCCGACCTATTCGTGGCCGTCATCGGGAACCAATCCGGCATGGCGCAAGGAGCGGCTCAATGAATACTCAATCGAATGCCATGACCGAGTCCTCCATCCAGTCGCAAGGAATCGCGCAGGCGGCTCGAGCGATGTACTGGTCGATTCGACGCGAACTCTGGGAGAACCGTTCGATCTACATCGGGCCACTGGTCGCCGCCGTTCTCTTTCTATTCGGCTTCGTGATCAACATGGTTAGCATGCGGCGCAGCATCGTTGCATCGCCGCGCGCGCAACAGCACGACTTACTCGCCACGAGATACGAATTATCGGGGGCTCTGATCATGGGGACAGCTCTTATCGTGGGAGTTTTCTACTCTCTCGACGCCCTGTACGGAGAACGCCGCGATCGCAGCATTCTGTTCTGGAAGTCACTTCCGGTTTCCGATCTCACCACAGTGCTCTCGAAGCTGACCATTCCCATCGTGATTCTGCCGCTTCTCAGTTTCGCCATCAGCCTGGCAACGCAATTCATCATGCTCGTGCTGAGCACCGTAATACTGCAAGGCAGCGGCGTGAACATCGCAGCGCTGTGGAGAGAGGTGTCGTTCTTCCACGTGTCAGGCGTGCTGCTTTATCACCTTCTCACGGTGCACGGCCTCTGGTACGCGCCACTGTATGGCTGGCTCCTGATGGTTTCAGCATGGGCGCCGCGCGCTCCATTTATATGGGCTTTCTTGCCACCCTTTGTGATCTGCGGAGTGGAGAGGGTTGCCTTCAACACCTCGAATTTCCTCATGCTACTGCAGGAGCGCCTGGCGGGGCCGGGAGATGCCATGGCGCCGCACAGCGCCCCGAAGGATTTCATGGCAACACTGATTCCCGATCATTTTTTCAGCAGGCCGGGTCTGTGGATCGGCCTCGCCCTGTCCGCGGTGTTTCTCTTTGTTGCAGTGCGGCTGCGCCGCTATCGCGGACCGATCTGATTTGCGTACAGGCGATTGAATCCTTCCCTGAGGGGACTTAACGAATATGAGCAGCACAGCGGTAATGACGGAACGGATTGCAGAAGGCTCGCCGCGTCTCAAGGCAAGAATTACCGGTGTGTTTTATCTCCTTACCATACTGACGGGGATATTCGCTCAGGGCTTCGTTAGCGAGAGGCTTGTTGTATCCGGCGACGCCGCGGCTACGGCGACCAACATCCTGACCCACAGGAGCTTGTTTGAGTTGGGCTTCACGGTCTATCTCATCGAGATGGCCTGCCAGATCGCGATGACAACGTTGTTTTATCTCTTGCTTAAGCCGGTGAGCAGGAGCCTCTCTTTGCTTGCGGCGTTCTTCGGCCTTACCGGTTGCATCATCAAGACGCTTAGCCGCCTTTTTTATATCGCTCCGTTGCTGGTCCTCAGCGGCGCCCACTACTTGAGCGTATTTAGCGCGGAACAGTTACAGGCGCTGGCGCTCCTTTTTCTCAAAGTGAATGACCACGGCGCCGCCATCGCTCTGGTTTTTTTCGGATTGGATACACCCCTGAACGGCTATCTCATTTTCAGGTCCACCTTCCTGCCTCGAATTCTGGGCGTGTTGGGCGTAGTCGGAGGTTTGGGTTGGTTGACTTTTCTGTATCCGCCGCTGGGATATCGTCTATTTCTCTACATTGCAGCCTTCGGCCTTCTGGGGTCAGCAGCCCTGATCTTCTGGCTGCTCGTGTTCGGAGTGAACGAGCAACGATGGATGGAGAAAGCCAGCGCGGCGGGGGAATGGCGATCATAACCAGCTAAGAAGAAGAGATATGAGCACCGTTGTGATGACCAAACGAATTGCAGAAGCGTCGCCGCACCTTCAGGCGAGAATCGCCGGTATATTTTATTTGCTCACCATACTGGCGAGAATGTTCGTCGAGATCTCCGTTCGTAACCGGCTGGTGGTATCGGACAACGCTGCGGCTACCGCGATCAACATCCTGGCGCACGAGCCTTTGTGGCGGTGGGGCTTCGCAGCCGACATCATCGCGTTCGCCAGCTATATCGCTTTGACAGCTCTTTTGTACGAGTTGTTCAAGCCCGTGAGCCGGAGCATCTCCTTAGTCGCAGCATTTTTCAGTCTTACGGCAAGCGTCGTTCAGGCTATTAGCAGCCTGTTTCATCTCGTTCCCCTGGTGCTGTTGGGAGGAGCGCAGTACTTGAGCGCATTCACGGTGGAACAGTTGCAGGCGCTGACGCTGGTATTGCTCAGACTGCGCGTCGAAGCCTACCACATCGGCTTGGTATTTCTCGGATTGTATTGCCTCCTGGTCGGCATCTTGATTTTGAGGTCGACCTTCCTGCCGCGCCTGCTCGGCGTGCTGATGGTACTTGCCGGTTTGAGCTACGTTCTGTTTCTATCGCCACAGCTCGCACGGTCTCTGCTGCCCTACATTCTGGTTTTCCCCGGCGTTGGGCAAATATCGCTCACCCTGTGGCTCCTGATGATGGGCATGAGATTTCCACGTTGGCCACTTCCGTGACTGATGAGCTTTGCCGTGGCCAGCGGGGTGCCGGCGGTGCCGCTCGGGCTGGTGTGGGCCTTTGTTGCGGCGGCAGGATTTTTGTGTATCAATCCGGCGTCAGCCACCGGATACTCATACGGTTGTTTGGAACGAGCATCGGGATCTGTCTCAGCATTTTTTTGAGTCACTCGTGCTCCTCTGGTCCGTGTGCCTGTGATTGGCTGTAGATTGGAATTCGCTGATTTATTGCACCGGGGAAAACTCGGGTGCATCGGAGAAACTGATGACCCAAACTAAGCCGCGGCTGGTCGTGGGGATCAGCGGCGCCACCGGCTCCATTTATGGCGTGCGTCTCTTACAGCTATTGCAGAACACCGATGTGGAAACGCATCTGGTGCTTAGTAACTGGGGTGCGCGCACGCTCATCCATGAGACGCCTTATTCCGTCGAACAGGTGCAGCAGATGGCAACTCACTTTTATGCTTCGCAGGATATGGGCGCCCCGATCTCCAGCGGATCATTCCTCACCGCAGGAATGGTGGTTTGCCCGTGCAGCGTCCGGTCCCTGGCTGGCATCGCTCACGGCCACGGGGATACTCTTATTCACCGCGCCGCCGACATCGCGCTCAAGGAGCACCGGAAACTGGTGTTGGTGGTGCGCGAGGCCCCGCTTCACGATATCCATCTGGAAAACATGTTGAAGCTCTCGCGCATGGGCGTGGTGATTTTCCCCCCGGTGCCGGCCTTCTATAACCAGCCCAAATCCATTCAGGACATTGTGGACCAGAGCGCGATGCGAATTCTCGATCAATTTGGCATTAATCTGCCTGGAGGCAAGCGCTGGGACGGCAAAATGTCGACGGGCGGGCCGGATTGCTCCGGCAGAGAAAAGGCGGATGTTCTGCGGTGAAGATTTTTGGTGAACCCGACCCGCACGCTAGAGTACGTTCCATCGCTTCAAGCGGTACGCGCCTTCGATCTGGAGCTTCAGCCGATTTGATGTATGCCGGCCTTCTGCTTGCTGTAAGGACGGTGCGAGGCTGGCTCCTGATATCCCTTTTTCCGCCCACAAACCTTCCCCGGTTGAGAGACGACCCAGCCGGGAGAGATGATTTTATGCATGGCCCGCGTCGGAAACGGCACGGCAGTCCTTTTTGGCGAAACGCCGTCCGCCGGCGAAAGCGGCAATCAACAATGCGCGACGGAACGGAGAAGGGTTAGCCATCTCCGACATTACGTTGCTGGAATTGGCGACGCTCTCGAACAAAGGGCGCGTCCGACTAGATATCAGTCTGGAGTCGTTTCTACGCGAAGTCGAGGCGCGGTTTGTCATTCTCCCGATCAGCCGCCGCGCATGTGTGCGCGCTATCGGCTTCCGGAAGTCTAGCCGAAAGATCCTGCCGGTCGTATTATCGGGGCGACCGCCTTCGTCGAGGGACTACCTTTACTTACTGCGGATCGCGAGATCCGACAGTCGCGGGGCAGTTCAGACGATCTGGTGAGGGGGCTTCGTCACACGGTTTCCCCGCCTTGCCAGGAATCCAAGGTACCCGAACAATCTTGATTTTCTAACGGCGCTTGAGAGCTTCGAGCTCGTCCAAGGTGCGCGGCCAATCGGATCGCAACAGCCGGGACAAACTTCGATCAGCAAGAACTTTCCCGCCAGTTTGGCACTTCGCGCAGTAGTTTGTTTCATTGTCAGCGTAGCGAATACGTTGAATCTTTTCGCCACACCTGGGGCACGGTTCGCCATAACGTCCATGAACCGCCATATTCTTGCGAAATGCGGTTACTTTTTCCGGAAATCCAGGTTCTGCCTCAGCACGTAGTTGGTCTATCCAGCGCTCAAGCGTGCTACGAGTTGCCGCGAACAGCCGTTCCCATTCATCGGGTTTCAGCTTTTGCGTCAGCGCGATAGGAGACAACCCGGCGGCGTGCAGAATCTCGTCCGAATACGCATTGCCGATCCCGCTGACAATTCGTGGATCGGTAAGCGCCCTCTTCAGCGTCCGGTTCTCGGCAGTGAGCGCATCACGAAACGAGTCAAGGTCGCTGCTGAAAACCTCGATTCCTCCCGGATCCACGGCATGCAATCCCTCTTCGCCTCGGAGCACATATAAAGATGCGCGATGCTTGCTGCCGGCTTCCGTAAGCACGAGAGAACCGTTGGGAAAATCGAATGCTGCCAGGCGGTTGCGTCCCGCCAGCTTTGCCCCTCCTGGCCGCCACTGCAAGCGGCCGGCAATCATCAGGTGCAGCACAAGCCAAAGATCGCCTTCCACGCCGATGGCAATTCGCTTTCCTATACGCCGCAGCTCGCGCACAATGCGGCCTTCCACATCGGTGAGAGGTGGTTGTGCTGTACGGAGCAGGAAGGGGCTGGCCAACCGTATCTGCTCGATGGGCTGCGCCATGATCCGGGTTTCAAGCGCGCTGATGTATGCGGCAATATCGGGCAGTTCCGGCATAATCCGTACCCATGCAAGGACTCTTGCAACCTCGGTCTAAGATAGAACATGGCCAAGGTTCGCATCGACAAGTGGCTGTGGGCTGCCCGATTTTTCAAGACGCGCAGCCTGTGTGCACGAGCCTGTGAACTGGGCAGGATTCTATCCAACAATCAGCCGGTGAAGCCTGCGCGCGAAGTTCGAGTTGGTGATCTCTTACAGATCAGGACCGAGCGGGGTGATTTTCAGGTGGAGGTTCTGCTTCTCAGTGAAGTGCGCGGTCCGGCTTCTGTAGCTCAGACACTCTACCGCGAAACCGAGTCGAGCCGCGAATTACGGCTCAAGATGATAGAAGAGCGCAGGGCAGGAATGCATTTCAGCCCGGCGCCACAGGGCCGACCATCCAAGCGCGACCGCCGAAAGATCATCCAGTTTCGGGCGGGCAGGTAGGATATGAGATGTGGACCTTCCTGTGAACCCTCCGCTCTTGCCGATGCTTGCCAAACGTGTAGACGAATTACCGCCCGGTGAAGATTGGGTGTTCGAGCCGAAGTGGGATGGGTTTCGGGCGCTGGTCTTCCGCGACGGCGACGAGATCCTGATCCAGAGCCGCGACGAAAAGCCGCTAAATCGCTATTTTCCTGAGCTGCTGGAGCCGTTACGTGCGGCATTGCCCGCTCGCTGCGTGCTCGACGGCGAAATTGTCATCGTAAAGGGAAATTCCCTCGACTTTGACGCGCTCCAGCTTCGCCTGCATCCCGCCGCGTCGCGGGTGAATCTTCTGTCCCGGCAGACGCCAGCCTCATTCGTGGTCTTCGACGTGCTTTGCCATGGAGACCGTGATCTTTGCCCGGAGCCGTTCCAAAACCGCCGGCGGGAGTTGGAGTCACTGATCGCATCAGCACTACCGCCCATCCATCTAACGCCGGCAACCCGCGATCACAACGTCGCGTTGGACTGGTTTCGTCGCTTCGAGGGCGCAGGTCTCGACGGCGTCATGGCCAAGCCGATTTCAGGAACCTACGAACCCAACAAACGCGTACTGCTTAAGGTCAAACACGAGCGCGACTGTGACTGTGTAGTTGCCGGTTTTCGCTGGCACAAGAAGGGTGATCGCACGCTTGTCGGCTCGGTGCTGCTCGGGCTGTTCGACGACGCTGGTTCGTTGCAACACGTCGGGGTTTGTGCGAGCTTCTCCACGGAGAAGCGCCGAGAACTGGCAGACTTCCTCAAGCCTTACCGCAAAGACGCTCTCACTGCTCACCCGTGGAAGGGCTGGGCGGACGCCGGCAGCGCAACCGATGAAGGTGTCAAACGCATGCCGGGTGGTCAGAGCCGCTGGAGTCAGGGCAAAGATCTCTCATGGGAGCCCTTGCGGCCCGAACTGGTGGTCGAAGTCGCTTACGACCACATGCAGGGAAGCCGCTTTCGCCACACGGCGCAATTTCGTAGATGGCGAATGGATAAGAAACCCGGTGACTGCACCTATGCCCAGCTCGAAGTCGTTCCGCCCCAAGAGCTGGCGGCCATTTTCCCCTCGGGTCGCTAAACTAGCGCAAGCTATTCCTCTTTATTTGCTCTTTATCTTGCGCAATTCACGCCATTTCCGTGTCGGATCGTCGTCAGGATCAGGAGTTTCCTGTGGCGGCCGCAGCGCTTCGGGTACGTGCCGGAGAATAATTCGGATACGCGTCCAAGTCGACGATCTGCCGCGCATTGAGTCGACGAGCACATCGTCCGCAGTCAGGAATCCGGTTGCCTGCGCATATTTGTTCTTCCATCTCTCCAGGCCCGCGAGCGCGGCTGCTTTGTCCGGAGAGTTTGCGACAACGATGAGCGGCATCTTCACCCGCGACTTCTTGACAGCTGATTTGGCGCGTGAGGGTGCCACTCGGGGGGCTTCCGCCTCCATCTTGCGAAAGTGCGGCGGCCAGGGTGCGTCGCCGAGACCAGCGGCTTCGTCTTTCGCCGCAAGCTCGAGCAGTTTTTCAAGCGAGCCTGGCGCGCCATTCATCCTTGCATGGGGATCACCGATTTCGGCGAAGCGCTTCGGAATGCTGAATATCGTGAATTCGGCTGGATCACAGTCAGCGACCTCGTGCCAGTGCAGTGGCGCAGACACTCTGGCATCGGGAAGTGGGCGAACCGAATATGCAGAACAAGTGGTGCGGTCCTTGGCGTTCTGGTTGTAGTCGAGGAACACGCCATGACGCTCTTCCTTCCACCATTTCGAACTGGCCAAAGCGGGGGCCCGCCGTTCGACAGCGCGCGACAGAGCCACCGCGGCCCGGCGTACCTCAGCAAAAGTCCAACGCGGTTGAATCCGCACATTCACGTGCATACCGCGTGAGCCGCTGGTCTTAGGCCAGCCACGAAGTCCTCCCTCCTCGAGCAATGCCTGGACCTCAAGAGCGACCCGGCGCACATCGTCCCAACCGACGCCTGGGACCGGATCGAGATCGATCCGCAACTCGTCGGGGTGCTCAAGATCGCCGGAGCGGACCGGGTGTGGATGCAGCTCGATGCAACCGAGATTGAGGATCCAGGCGAGCCCAGCCGCATCATCAACCACGACTTCTTCCGCAGTCCGGCCCGAAGGAAATGACAACGTTACAGTTCGCAGCCACGGTGGCCGCTGAGCCGGGGCTCGCTTTTGATAGAAGGCGGGCGCCTCGGCCCCATCGACGAAACGCTTCAGAACGATCGGCCGATCCTGGATTCCGGCGAGCGCGCCCGGCGCCACCGACAAGTAATAACGCACAAGATCGAGTTTCGAAATCCGTGCCTGTGCCGAAAAGTACAGTTTGTCGGGATGCGTTATTTGGACTTCGCGCCCCTCGACCGAGAGCACTTCGCTGGCGTCTCTTTTAGCCACACAAACAGGCTACCATTCGGCCGCGCAGAATTTGATTTACCGACACCCGCAATGTACGGTGTTCAAGGAACTGCAAGTTGAAGATCTATCTGGTTGACGGCACATACGAGTTATTCCGGCACTACTATGCGCTGCCATCGGCGCGTGATCAGACTGGCCTGGAGGTTGCGGCCACTCGCGGCGTACTCCAGTCCGTGCTCGGCATGATCAAGAGCGGCGCCACGCACGTGGCGGTTGCGACTGACCACGTCATCGAGTCATTTCGAAACGATTTATGGCCAGGTTATAAGACCAGTGCGGGAATAGAACCTGACTTGTTCTCACAATTTCCGCTTCTGGAAGGGGTGCTGTCTGCGGCGGGCGTTGTCGTATGGCCGATGGTGGAATTTGAGGCAGACGACGCTCTGGCAGCCGCGGCGGCAGCAGCCGCTCTCGATACACACGTCGAACAGGTGGTGATCTGTACGCCGGATAAGGATCTCGCGCAATGCGTGCGGGGTACTCGCATTCTCCAACTGAATCGCCGTACGCGTGTGATTATTGATGAAACGGGCGTTCGAGAGAAGTTTGGCGTCTCGCCCGAATCGATCCCTGACTATCTGGCCTTGGTCGGCGACGCGGCCGACGGATATCCCGGACTCGCGGGCTGGGGCGCGAAGTCATCTGCTGCTGTCCTTGCCAAGTTCCTTCATCTCGAGTCCATCCCGAAAGATTGCCGCGAATGGCGGGTGAATGCGGCCAATGCCAGCGCGCTGGCAGATACGCTTTGCCGCGAGTGGGACAACGCTATGCTTTTCCGTAAGCTCGCCACACTTCGAACCGACATAACGCTCTTCGAGGATGTTGATCAGTTGCGCTGGAAAGGCCCGATGCCCACGTTCGAATCAATCGCCGCTCGACTGGATGAAGCAGTTACTCAAGTGCGTTCAGGTTCGCGCAAATCTTCGTCGCGCGCGACCCGTAAACAATCAGCAGCCAGCGGATGAGACAGTTCAAACTAACTCGACTTCAATCTTCTTCTTTTCTGGATCCAGAGCCTTAATTCGGAGACTGCGGACCTGCCCCGCGCGTACTTCCTGTGGTTGGGAGGATTCTGCGACAGCTCCAGCCTTCCAGCGCGCTGCAAGCATGGAGCTGAGGGACTTTACGTCCGCTTTTTCTGCGCTAGATTGTTCTGATTCGGAGCGTCCTTGTCTTCCAGTTTCGGGTAACTTGCACTTGGCGCGAATGCCTTCGCCCAGCTCTGTCAATACAGAATCGCTTGCAATCTCGACGATGCGCCCGCTGACCACATCGCCAGGCCGATGCTCAGCCAGGTATTCATCGATGCTGGTCGGGACTAATTGCTTAATGCCAAGCTTTAGTCTGCGCTTGTCGGTATCAAGCTCGAGCACTTGCGCCTTAACCGTTTGCCCGACCTTGAGCACATCTTGCGGATGGTTAATCCGTCTTTCAGCACTGATGTCGCTGACGTGGATCATCCCCTCCACTCCGTCCGCGATCTGTACGAAAGCGCCGAATTTGGCGAGGCTCACTACCGTGCCTTCGACGGCCGAGCCAACTGCAAATGCCTGGGTAACATCCGCCCACGGATCGCCCAGCGTCTGCTTCAAACCCAGGGAAATCCGCTTCTCGTCAATATTAATTTTGAGGATTACTGTCTCGACTGTCTCGCCTGCCTTAACCAAATCACTAGGCTTGCGCACTCTCTTGACCCACGACATCTCCGAGACGTGAACCAGTCCTTCGACTCCTGGCTCCAACTCAACGAACGCTCCGAAATCGGCGGTGCGGGTAACCGTGCCGCGCACGCGATCGCCGACCTTGTATTTGCCCAGGACTGAGTCCCACGGATGTGCCTGCAGTTGCTTCGTTCCAATCGAAATGCGCCGTTTCTCGGGATCGACATTGAGAACTCTGGCTTCGATCTCCTGGCCAGCCGAAAGTACGTCCGCGGGCTTACTGATGCGGCTCCAGGAAATGTCTCCGACATGCAGCAGCGCATCCACGCCACCAATATCGACGAATGCTCCATAGTCGGTGAGGCTCCGCACTGTGCCGCTCACCAGATCGCCCTCTTTCACCTCGGAGTAGCGGCGATCCTTACCCGCTTGTTCTTCCTCTTCAGCGACGACACGTCGATCCACGACGACATCTTCGTCCGCGCCGTCGAGCTTGATGATGCGACAGCGGATCTCTTGCTCGAGCAATTTCTCCATTTCCGCTGCATCCCGCGCGCCGCTGCGCGACGCGGGCATAAAAGCACGCACACCCACGTCGACCCGCAAGCCACCCTTCACCACGCCGGTCACAGTGCCGACAATGGTGGTTTTATCCGCGAACGCCTTCTCCAGCGCCGCCCAGTCTGCTGGGCGAGACGCCTTGCTTCGGGTCAGTTGGTAATAGCCTCCGGGGTCGCGGCCTTTGATCGAGACCTGCAGCTTATCTCCGGGTTTTACTGTTGCGCGGTCGTTCTGAAATTCAGATAGCGGTAGTACTCCCTCCGTCTTGAAGCCGATGTCAACAAATACCGAGCCCGACGAAATAGAAATGACCGTGCCCTCACGCTGTCCTTCTGCGGCCTTGGGTATATGGTCCCGCTCGAATTGCGAAAGGATAGTATCGAAGGACTCGTTTGGCTCGCTGGGAGACGAAGACTCTGTGGTTTTTGATTCCACCATGTACGAATATTCCTGCGGGGGAGCTAGTCCAAGGATAACATCGCACCGACAGCCTGCGCCGCCCGCGTCTCCATCGCGACATCGGTTCCCACAGGCATCTTTTGCCTACACAAACGAATCGGAAGGGAGTGGCACGGCACTCCACGCTCAAGGTCGTCTACGCAGCGATTCTGGCAAATCTCGGAATTGCGATCAGCAAGTACATAGCAGGCTTTGTAACTGGCAGCTCTGCCATGCTGGCGGAGGCCTATCACTCCACCGCGGATACAGGCAATGAGCTTCTTCTCCTCCTGGGGTGCGGCGCAGCGCAGCGAACACCCGATGCGCTGCACCCTTTCGGACACGGCAAAGCGATCTATTCCTATTCGCTTCTGGTGGCGGTATTCATCTTCGGCTTCGGAGGCGCTCTAGCCGCATACCAGGGCATCAGCAGGATTCGCCGACCAGAACCTCCTGGCAACCCGTTGTGGAATTACCTGGTATCGGGTATCGCGGCCGTCGCCGGGTAAGCATTCACAAGGATGCCCTGCGAGCACTCTCATTAGCCGAATCAATTCTTGTCGGCTTTGAACACTGCTACCTCGTCCAGCACACCGCGATCCACCTGCTGTTCATCAATTAAGTGCAGCGCAACCCGGGCAGTTTCCGGCGGAACATGAATCTCATTGTGAAGTTCAAGCGGATGACGTGGGCTAACCGATTCGAGCGGGACTTCACCCGTCCACGCACCTTTAACATCAAAATGACGCAATGCCAGTTTGCCGGGGAAGAACACACCGAACGACCCGGTGAGCAGTAACCCGGCTCCCGTCCACGCGGCCGTCAGATTCTTTCCGATGACGCCGGCGTTGGTTACGTTTTTGAGTTCGCTGATTCGAGTCGGGAACCAGTGCGTCTCAAAGACATAGCTCTGCCCAGCATCCAAACGCACCATCGGACTGTTCACTTCGGCCTCCATGTAGTAAGGCGTTTCGTTTGGATCAGAGGAGCTCAAAGAAGGTACCTTGTCGCCGCTAAACTCTATACCCGGTCCGTTCGAATAGAAGATGACCGTGGCTTTACCCGGATAATCGGCTTGCGGGTCGTGATGAAAGCGCTCCACCATCGCGTACTGGGAAGAGCCGTCCACGACTGCAAGCCAGCCTGCAGATGAGTCAATCCATACTTCGCTTTCCAGATACATCCAATTCTCTGTGAACAGGCCATCTTTCACCGTGTAGGAAGGAGAATGCGAAAGACCGGATTGCGCATAATATCCGTCAAGATATTTGCTGTGAGAACTGGCAGGGCTGAAAGCCCAGAAGTTGTGATTCGGAGTGTGTGGATTCTGCGCGCTGGTGTCATATTGGGTAACCGACTGCATCGACCACTCAATCGGATGTCCAGTGATATTCTTCATCACCGCGTGGAAGGAAATTTCTGGTGAGTCGCTTGCGATAGTGATTTCGCGCGAGTATTGCAGCCCTGTGGTTGGATCAGGCGGTCCTTCAAGGCGGACGGCGCAGGTCGGGGATTGAGAGAGAACTTTGAATTCGTAGATGCCATCATCCAGGGCGTCAGAGAGAGGCCCGGGCCAGTGCTGTTCATCTTGTGTACCTTCAGGCAGCGGCCAGACTTTGTCGCCCCCGTAGTTGAACCACTGGCTGGGCTGAGTTCGTTGTGAGGGAGCAAAATATTTGCCTTGGTATCGAGGATTCACGAATAAATAAGGATGCCCATCGAAGGAAACCTGCATGAGCCGGCCACCGAGTTGGGGCACGATGGTCAGCGTGACCCACTCGTTGGATATTTCCTGAGCGCTCCAGCCCCGAAAATTTGTGGGGTGAATCTTGCAGGTTGAATGTGCGCTCTGGGCCAAAAGGTTTGTACAGAGAATCAATACACAAGACAATTGCGCAAGATCGCGCTTCACTGGTTAACTCCGCTGGCGAGGAAGCCGCCATCGACCACGATCATCGAGCCGGTAACGAAGCTGGCTGAGTCACTCGCCAGAAAAATTGCTGCGCCAACCAGTTCTTCAACCTGGCCAAATCTTTTCATCGGGGTGCGGATGAGATACTCCTGCCCCCGGGGCGTGCCATCAAGCAGGTGGTGATTCAACGGAGTGCGGAATACGCCCGGGACAATGGCATTTACGCAAACCCCTCGGCTCGCCCACTCGATCGCCAGTGAACGTGTCAGGGAAACAACTGCAGCTTTGCTGGCCGAGTAAGCGGCAACCTCCAACAGAGCGACAAATGACGATAGCGAAGCGATGTTGAGAATGCGCCCGTAACCGCGTTCCAGCATGTGCCGTCCGAAGACTCGGCACGAGCGCAGCGTGCCGGTGAGATTCGTGTTCAATATTTCATTCCAATCTTCTTCCTTGAAGTCCAACGTCGACGCTCGTTTGATCATGCCCGCGCAATTCACCAGGATGTCGGCCTGACCGAATTCCTGGATCGTCGAGTGCAGGAGGGATTCAATAGTTACGCGATCATTCACATCGGATGTAATTCGCAGTGAGCGCCGGCCTAGCTTCTCGATTTCATCTGCTGTCGAATTTACTTGCTCAATGCGCCGGGAAGTTGGAATCACGTCCGCGCCGGCTTCGGCGAAGCCTCTTGCTATGGCCCGGCCGATTCCCGAAGTTCCTCCAATTACAACAGCAACCTTGCCATTGAGTTCTAAGCGGCTGTATCCCATCCGATTCTCCCCAAGAACTCTCCTGTACTTTAACGACCCAGATACTTATATACGCCGCACAAGACCGAGCTCAGTAGCGTCATTATTGCGCACGAGCAGCAAAACCAGGATCATACCGACGAAGGGCACCAGCCCCGCGGCAATTACGATCGGGTCGAAGGAGGTACCCGCCAACGCCGCGCGCCTGTCCGAAAGATAACCAATCAACTTGAACGCAACGATCGTACCCAGGCCGGCGCCGGCTCCGCCCAAACCGCTGACCGACGCAACCGAGCCAGTGGTGAACAGGTCTGATGGCAACACGTTCGCCATAGTTGAGAACGAGGCATAGGCAAACGTGGCGATCGCGAAGAAGAATGCAATCAGATAGAGGTTGGAAGTGAGAACTGTTGGCAGGAGCAACGTGACTCCGAATCCTCCAAAGATCACCAGGGTTCTTCGCGCTGCACCAACCGACCAGCCACGCTTGATCAGATAGCCGGAAACCCCACCCGCAAAGAAATTGCCCAGGTCCGCGGCGATAAACGGAATCCAAACGGCAAAGAGGCCGGACTTGAGCTCGATGCCTTTCGCTACAAGATAAATGGGAAACCAATCTGCGATGAAGAACCACACAGGATCGGTAAAACTGCGAGCCACGATAGTACCCCAGGTTTGTGGCAGCCTAAGGAGGTCGAGCCATCGTCCGGAACTGCGGGAGCCATTGGCGATCCCGGACTCGACTCGGTCTGCCATGATGAGTTCGCGTTCCTCGTCGCTGATCCGGGGATGCATTTCCGGCGGATGGTAGAGTCGGCGCCAAACAAGTATCCAGAGCAGACCCAGCACTCCCGGAACAACAAATACAGGCCGCCAGCCCCAACGAAAATA
>Ga0075434_100000228_pt1 | contig 38589 bp, 35 predicted proteins | sample RhiMethybrSRZTD3_FD_75298 | JGI IMG/M metagenome (GOLD analysis project Ga0075434, IMG submission 75298) | Populus rhizosphere microbial communities from Tennessee, USA - Rhizosphere MetaG P. TD hybrid SRZTD3 | ecosystem: Host-associated > Plants > Roots > Rhizosphere > Soil | place: USA...
CGGCTCGTACGACGATCCCGAGAATACCTCCGGGTTGGCCCCCAGTCCCCAGCGGAACGACGTGCGGGCCACCGACTGGAGCGCGGCAAAGCCCATGACCGGGTTGTGATAGCGGTACAGTCCCCAGGCGTCGAACCCGGTCACGAAGGGCCACACCGTTCCATTGTTGTAGTGCAAGGGATCAAACAGGGTCGAGCTGGGCGCGAGGGTGCGGGCGCCCCAATCAGTCGTGATTCCCGCGCCGGCCAGCGAGGCAGCCGTCGACTCGCCGCGCGCTTCATCGAACAGCCCGAACGAGAGCCCCGTCGCGGGCCACACCGTCAGCTCGCTCGACAGCGTTCCCCCTTCGAGCAGCGCGAACGCATAGCGCCGCTCCGCCGACAGCCAGAGGCGCTCGCGCAGGGCGGTTAGCGCCCGGTCGTGGAGTCGTCGCGCCTCGTCGCGCAGCGCGCGGTCTCCCATGGCATCGGCGATTCCCGGAAACCCTTCCAGCGATTTCACCCATACCGACGCCATATAGATGTCGGAGACCAGCCCTTGCTGGAGATCGCCCACTTCGATCGCTCCGGCCCCGGCTCGGGCGTTGTCCATCAGCCCGTCGCCGTCGGCGTCGGTCGATTTGGACCAGAGGTACGCGCGCTTCAGGTTGGGCCACAGCCGCCGCAGCGTCGCCGTATCGCCGGAGGCCCGCCAGTACTCGGCCAGGGCCAGAATCCAGAACGGCGTCGTATCGCCGTGATAGAAGGCGTACGGGAAATCCTCGAACCAGCGAATCCGGCCCGCGGCCTGGGAGATCTCGTGCGGGATCTTGCCCGCGTTCGGCGGCCGGACGCCCTGATACTGCGCGAAGAACGCCAACCCGTCTCGAGCCACGGACCAGAGTCCCACGGAGCTCATGGCGAGGGAATTGATCGACGCGTCGCCGCCGAAATACCAGCCGAACCCGGGTCTCGTACTGGTGGCGCCACTGGGTCCGAAGCCCGCCACGAGACCGCAACCCAGGTCCGGATTGCAGGTCATGGCCTCGTCCAGATTGAGGCTCGCCCACCGGACCGCCAGATCGAGCCGGGGATCGGGAGACTCGAGGACGACGGTCGAATCGAGCACCGCCTGCGCGTGCGCGACCCGTGCCGCGTAGAGATCCGGAAGGTGCTCCAGAACATGGCGATAAATCGCGCGAACCGAATCCCGTGGCGCTGCCGCGCCGACCATGACGATGGGAATGCCGGCCGCACGGACTTCCGTGAGCCGACCCGCGGGCTCGCCCGGCCGGGGCATCGCGACCGGCGCCTGGTCGCCGACCGCGATGCGCAGCTCGCTCGGCGCATCGGCCAGCATATGGGATGGATTGTTCGTCGCCCAGGTCGCCGATGGAGATCCGAAGAACCCATTCACCTGCCGGCGGCTCTCGGACAGGACAAAGGCCCGTTCGGTGTCGTCCCAGAACACGTATTGGCCGCCGAACCCGCCCGGCCAGGCGAGCTGCAGATCGGCCCGAAAGCGCGCGATGATCTCGATCGGCCGCACCGCCTCGACCTCGAGCACCGCGACGACGGCGGGCTGGTCCAGCGGCGCGAACAGCCGCTCCGTCACGGTGAAGGCCGAATGCACGTAGACGATAGTGGCGCCGGCCGGCGAAACGGTCACGGTGCGGGCGATGTCGCGGCCGGGAATGGGTTGGTCGTACAGTGGAGTCTTGAACGCGAGTTCGAATCCGTGCAGCAGCTTGAGCGGCCAGAGCCACGCTTCGAAGCTGCCGGTTTCGGTGCCGATCAGCGCCGAGCGCCGGCCGATGGCGCTGACGTATCCCCACGGTCGTGCGGGTCCCGAGAGGTCGATGTCGAAACGGCGCCACGACAAGGAGATCGGCGTGCGTGGCGGAGTGCGGGATGGGGTTGGGTTTTGCGCGGCGAGCAACGCGGGCAGGAGTCCAAGACCGCCGAGGAGCAGGCGCATGCGCTCACTTGCGTCGGGGAGTTAGCCGGGTAAGCTATAGGCCCCCATCGGCCACAACCAGCGGAGGAGACATAGATGCTCGCGATGAATGATCTCACGGGAATGGGCGGTCCCGGTATGATGGAGCCCATGTTCCCGCCGGAGCCCCCGATGGTTCCGGAACCTGCACCGATGTATCCGCCGATGATGGATGAAGGGGCGGCGGAGCCGAAACCCAAGAAAAAGAAGAAGGCAGCGAAGCCGAAGGCCAAACGCAAAGCCCGCAAAGCGGCGAAGAAGGCCAAACGCCCCAAAGGGCGCAAGGCCGCCAAGAAGGCCCGGGCCAAGTCAAAAAAGAAGGCAAAGAAGGCGAAGAAGAAAGCTCGGCGTCGCCGCTAGGCGACGCTCAGTACACGGCGACGACGCAACGCGGGAGCGCCTCACGGATGGCCGCCGCCATCTCGAGGAGACGCTCCCGCGGCACGTTCAGGACCGTCGCATCCGCCGGGGCCCGATGGATGGAGCACAGCTGGACCACGTCGGGATCGGCGGCGACGAGCAGCGGCAGCCACGCGGCCAGGCTGGCGTCACTGGCGCCGTCCCAATCCCGTCCCCGAACCACGGTCCCCTGAATCGTCACCGGCTTCAGCTGGTGGTAGTCGGACGCGAGCTGGCGGGAGTCGACGGGGAGGGAGACGCCATTCACGCGGTGGGCGGGACCCGGATCGAGCTTCATGATGCGGCCGTCGAGCCGACGCAGCGCATCGCGAATCACCGGTCGCCCGGCCGAACAGCCGTTCGACAGCACCGCCACTCTCACCGTCGCGGCCCGCGTATCGCGGATCGCGAGCACACGATCCACCACGACCGCAAACCGGGGATGCAACGTCGGCTCCCCGTTTCCGGAAAAGCAGATCCAGTCCGGCGGCGCGGGCAGCCGCTCGAGCGCGCGCAGCAACGCCGCGGCCACTTCGTCCGGTGACGACCACCGGGCCTCGGGCGCTTTCGCCGTGGTGAATCCGCACGAGCAGTACGGGCAGTCGAACTCGCACAACTTCGATCGGCGCGGCAGCAGATTCAGACCCAGGCTGGTCCCGAGGCGGCGCGACGCCACTGGCCCGTACACGACCGACTCCCACCGGTGCGGGGTTGCATCGGCCATACGGCAAGGTACGTTGTGGCGACCTCGCGACGAAGAGGTGGGCAGTGCGCAGAGCGTGGCATGTGGTGACCTGGCTGGCGGTGGCATGCGCGGCCCCGAAGATTCCCCTCGGCGATCCGCGGACGGAGATCACGGCGGCCCTGACCCGGTCGGCCGGCGACTGGAATCGCGGTGACCTGGACGGCTTCATGAGCGACTACGCCAAGGATTCCCTCACCAGCTACGTGTCGGGCGGCCACGTCCAGTACGGCTGGCAACCGTTGTACGACCGCTACCAGGCGGCCTATTTCGCGCCCGGGAAGTCCCGCGATTCGCTCTCCTTCGACGAGGTCCGCGTGCGACCGCTCACGACGGACCTCGCGTTCGCCACGGCGCGCTTCCAGCTGACCCGCGGCGACTCGGTAGTCGCAAGCGGTCCCTTCACACTGATCCTCCAGAAACGGGGCGATCGCTGGCTCATCCTGCACGACCACACATCGTCGGATCCAAAACCGTGACGGTCCGCCGCTGCGCGGCCCTGTGCGGCGTAGTGTTGATGGCAGCCGGGTGTACATCGCCCGGCAAGGGCATGGTGGCCCTCGAGGGCGCGACGCTCATCGACGGCACCGGCGGCCCGCCCAAGACGGACGCCCTGATCCTCGTCAAAGACGGCGCGATTCGCGCGGTGGCGCGGGTCAACGAGATCAAAGTCCCCCGCGGCGCCCGGCGTATCAGTCTCGTCGGTAAAACCGTGATTCCGGGCTTGATCGACGCCCATACGACGGTCGAGCGGTGGGCCCTGCCCCGCTATCTCGCCTGGGGCGTGACTTCGGTGCGCGACATGTACTCCCCGGGCGATACGGGGTACGCCATCAAGAAGGATATCGATCTCGGCTCGGTGACCGGGCCGCGCATGTATACCAGCGGGCCGGCGATCGACGGCATGGCGGCCACACTGACCGGCGCCAGCGCCGTCGCGGGCGACGAAGAAGCGCGGCAGGCCGTGGACCAGCGGGCAGTATCGGGAGCGGATTACGTCGCCATTTACACCAAGATCACGCCGGAATTGCTGCGGCCGATCGTCGACGAGGCGTCCACTCTGCGGCTGCGCGTCGTGGCCCGGTTAGGCAAGGTCGACGCGCTCACCGCGGCGCGAGCCGGCGTCGCTTCGCTGGAGCAGTTGTCCGGCATCGTCGCCGCCGCGTCGGCCGACCCGACACCGTTTTTTCGCGCCAACGACATTTTTTTCGCCGGCCTGACGACCGAAGAGGCGAGCTGGGCCGCGCTCGATTCGGCGACCATCACCCGTCTGGCCGCCGCGCTGGCCGCGACCCGCGTCGCGATCGTGCCGGCGCTGGTCGAGCACGATACCTACGCGCGTCTGGACGACCCGGCACTGAGTGGCCGCCTCGGCATGTCGGACGTGCCCGCGGACTCCGCGAACCGGATCCGGTCCGCCGCTTCGCTGCTGCAACGTGCCGGCTGGCGCCCCGCGGAGCTGGCCGCGTTCCGGCGGGGCCGGGCGCGTCAGGATCAGTTCGTCCGCGACTTCAAGGCGGCCGGCGGGATCGTGCTCACCGGGACCGACGCCCCCAACCCGTTCCTCGTGCCGGGGGCCTCGCTCCACGAGGAGCTGTCCCGCCTCGTGGCCGTGGGATTCACTCCACTCGAAGCCATTACCGCCGCCACGCGCCACGCGTCGCAAGTGCTCGCGGCGGACTCGATCGGGATGGTGGCGGCCGGCAAGGTCGCCGATCTCGTCGTGCTCAACCGTAATCCGGCCGAAGACATCACGGCCACGCGGGACATCGCCTGGGTGATGGTCCGCGGCCGGATGTTCCGGCCGGACTCCCTGAGGAACGAATGGACAAAATGAAGCGCATAGGCCTGATCGCTCTCGCCCTCGCCGCCGCCTGCAAGCGCGCGCCCGAAGGCGGCGCCCCCGCCGCACCCGGCGGGGGGACGGGCGCCGTCTACGACGTGCTGCTGCGTGGCGGGTGGATCGTGGACGGCAGCGGCAATCCCCGCTGGCAGGGGGATCTGGCGATTCGCGGCGACCGGATCGCGGCGATGGGCCGTCTCACCGGAGCCGGCGCCCGCGAGACGCTCGATGTGTCCGGGCTGGTCGTGGCGCCCGGATTCGTCGACATGCTGGGGCAATCGGAGGCGGCGGCGCTGATCGACAACCGCGTGTTGTCCAAGATCACGCAAGGCATCACGACCGAGGTGACGGGTGAGGGCGGGTCGGTCGCGCCGCTCACGGACCGCCTGGTGGCGCTCGATTCCGAATTCATCAAGAAATACAAACTCGCCGAAGACTGGCGCGACCTGGACGGCTATTTCGCTCACCTGGCCCGCACCGGATCCACCATCAACCTCGCCACCTTCGTCGGCGCGACGCAGGTCCGGATGGCGGTCATCGGGTTCGAGAATCGCGCGGCCACGGGCTCGGAGCAGGCGCACATGGAGGCCCTGGTCGATACGATGATGGAGCAGGGCGCGCTCGGCCTGTCGACGTCCCTGCTCTACGCGCCGGCCATCTACGCCCCGACCGAAGAGCTCATCGGCCTGGCGCGGGCGGCCCGCCGTCACGGCGGCATCTACGCCTCCCACATCCGCAACGAAGCAGCCCACGAAGACGAGGCGCTGGACGAAGTATTCCGGATCGCGCGCACCGCCGAGATCCCGGTCGAGGTGTGGCATTTCAAGGTCGCCGGACAGCCGCAATGGGGCCGCATGCCGCACATGATCGCGCGCATCGACTCGGCGCGCGCGGCGGGACTCGACGTGACGGCCGATCAGTATCCCTACATCGCCGCGGCCACTTCGCTCGACGCCTCCATCCCGCAATGGGCGCATGCCGGCGGCACCGATTCGCTGCTGGCCCGGCTGCGGAACCGCACCACCCGCGCCCGGCTCCGCCTCGAAATGATGACGGGCGGCGGCGACGAGAGTCCGTACGTCAACTCGGGCGGCGCCGATGGAATCCTGATCGCCGGTCCGTTTCAGGATTCGCTGCACTACCTGGATGGCCGCCGGCTGAGCGACGTCGCTAAAGAGCGGCACCGGGACCCGATCGAAACGCTGTTCGACATCGTGCTCGCCGACCGCTCGCGGACCGGAGCGATCTACTTCGAAATGAACGAGGACGACGTTCAGGCGGCGCTCAAGACGTGGTGGGTCGCCGTGGACTGCGACGCGTCCGGTGTGGCTCCCGACGGCCCGTTCGGCAAGGACTACACGCATCCCCGGGCGTACGGCACGTTCCCGCGCATTCTCGGCCTCTATGTGCGTGACCTCAAGCTGATGCCGCTCGAGTTCGCGGTCCGCAAGATGACGTCGCTCGCCGCGCAGCGCGTGGGGCTCACGGACCGCGGCTTGCTGCGGCCGGGTTTGTACGCCGACATCACCGTATTCGACCCCGCCACCGTCGGGGATCGCGCCACCTTCGAGAAGCCCCACCAGCCCTCGGTGGGCATCAGCTTCGTGTTCGTGAACGGGCGGGCGGTGATCCGGCGCGGGCAGCTCACCGCGGAGCGCCCCGGCCGAGGACTGCGTGGCCCCGGCTACATGCCGCCGGAGCGGCGGGGCCATTAACCCGCCGGTCTCACCGGTCCTATGACGCTGGGTCGCCTGGTCCTCGCGTGGTTGCCGGTCGCCGCGTGGTTTGCGATCGCCGGATGGGTCGCCCATCGCCTGATCGGCGGCGGCGCGAGCCCACCTCCCGGTGCGGCGACCTTCGCGTGGACGGCCATCGAGGCCCTCGTGACCACCTTGATCGCTTCCTTATGGTTCGATTCCCTCGGGCACGGCGGTTGGTGGCTGTTGTTCGGGTTGTTCGGCGTGTTGGCGGCCGGTCTTACCGCCCGCCCCGCGTTCATCGCGCTGGTGATCTCCATCACGCGTTACATCGCAGCCGGCGCGATCCTCTCGTGGCGACTGGGGTAGGCAGGTATTCCCCCGTTGGAGGCGCCGAATGCTGAACACGTTGCCGCAGGCACTTACGCGTCTGGAAACCTTCTTCGCTGATCGAGACACCCGCCCCGGAGTCATCGGGCGCCGCTATCTGGGGATCCCGAAGCCCGAAGACGAGCGGCTCGCCGCCCTGCTGTGCCACGAGCGCGATGCCAGCACCAGGATGGACGGCTCCATCGGCGGCATGTTCGTGAACACGGTCTGGACCGCCTGGGAAATGATGGATCTCGGTCTCGACGCCGTTCAGGGCGGGTTGTCGAAAGTCGTCTCGTGGGTGGTGGCCTTTCTCGAAGGGAAGCCGACCTCACCCGCGCCAACCCCCTTGGCGCTCCCCAATGGCGCCGTCCTCATGAGCGAAGCGAGTGCCACGTTCGCCGCCGAATGCCTCGGTTTGCGCATGCTGCTGCGCGCCGGACTGGATGATCGCCCCGGTGTGTTGCGCCGCCTGGAGCGCGTGCTGAGCCTGCAACCGACGCTGCCCGACGACCTCGCGGCCTGCGCCTTGGGCGTCGTGGCGGTCAGTCCCGTGCCCTATCGCAACCGGCTACCGGGATGCGTTGCCCGCGTCGCCGATGCGCAGCGCCCCGACGGCACGTGGGCCAACGCCGACCTGCTCCACATGCTCGAATCGCTCGTGCTCGCGGGGATCCGCCCGGTGCAGTCCGTCATCGAGCGCGCTATCCCGGCGCTGCTCGGCCTGCAGCGACCCGACGGCAGCTTCGACGACCCACCGCACGAAGAGCGGGCGTTGATCGGGTTGAGGGCGCTACTGGTAGCACGGGAAGTCTGACGGTAGGAGACGGTAGGAGTCGTAGGGGACGGTAGGGGATCGCAACCCTTACCGTCCCCTACCGTCTCTTACCGTCCCCTCCCGTCTCTTGCCGTCCCCCCCATATTCACCGCACCATGACCATTCGCCTCACGGCGTTTTCGCACGGCGCCGGCTGAGCCTGTAAGCTCGGACCCTCCGAGCTGACGCAGGTCTTGCGTCACGTGCCGGCGATCGCGGATCCACGGATCCTCGTCGACGCCGCGACCAGGGACGACGCCGCCGTGTTTCAGGTGGCGCCGGATCGCGCCCTGGTGGCGACGGTGGACTTTTTCACGCCCATCGTGGACGACGCCTACGATTTTGGCCGCATCGCCGCGGCCAACGCGTTCTCGGACATCTACGCCATGGGCGCGGCGCCGCTGTTCGCGCTCAATCTGGTCGGCTGGCCGCGGGAGTCGTTGCCGTTCGATCTGCTCGGTGACGTGCTGCGTGGCGGCGCCGACGTGGCGAAGGCGGCCGGGGCGTTCGTGCTGGGCGGTCACTCGGTCGACGATCCCGAGCCCAAGTACGGCATGGCCGTGATCGGTGAAGTGCATCCCGAGCGGGTAGTGACGACCGCGGGCGCGCGCCCCGGGGACGCGCTGGTCCTGACGAAGCCGATCGGGACGGGGATTCTCACGACGGCCCTGAAGCGCGATCTCGTGACCGCCTCGGATCTGGTCGAGGCCGTGCGGTCGATGACGACCCTCAACGCCGGCGCCGCGCGAGCGATCCTCGGCGTGGGCGTCCATGCGGCGACCGACGTGACCGGGTTCGGCCTGCTGGGCCACTTGCACAACCTGCTGCGGGCGGGTGAGGTCGGCGCGGAAATCGACGCGGCCGCCGTCCCCGCTCTGCCGGGCGCCCGGGAGCTGATCGCCAAGGGCGCCGTGCCCGGAGGGACCGTGCGCAACCTCGAGAGCGTACGGGAGGCGGTGCACTTTGCGGACACGGTTCCCGAGATCGACCGCACCCTCCTGGCCGATGCGCAAACGTCCGGGGGTCTCTTGCTGGCCGTGGCCGCGGAGCGCGTCGATCGCCTGGTGTCCGCCCTCGAGCGCGAGGCCACGCCGGTGCAGGCCGTGATCGGCCGCGTCACGGCGGCCGCAGCAGGATCGATCGAAGTCCGTTAGTCTCCAAGTCCCATGGCCTCCTCCGCCATCCGCGAATACCGCTCGCTCACCCCGGACGCGTTGGACGCGCTCGAGCGCGCCGTGCGGGAGCAGCGACGCATCGCGCTGCGGCGCCGCGGCACCGAGTACGTGGTGGTGGCGGAGCGGTTGGCGACGGGCGACCGGGACGAGCTGCTTCTGGCCCGACTGCCGATGACCGGTGAGGTGCTCCAATTCCGGCTGCGCGAGCTGGAATCCTTCGCGGTGCTGCCGTGAGCCGTCGCTGATGTTCACCAGGCTGCTGGTGGGGGTCGATGGCAGTCCGCAGGCCGATGCCGCGCTCGAGCAGGCGGTCATCCTCGGGCTGCGGTTCCGCTCCACGGTGATCGTGGCGACCGCGCGCGACGCGGACCTGGCCTCGAGCGAGGTGGATCCGACGGCGCTCCTCGATCGCGCGCGCTTCCGGGTCCGGTCGGCTGGCCTGGAGGTCGAGACGGTGGAGCGCGACGGGGCGGCGGACATGGTCCTGGCGGAGCTGGCGGAAGACGTCGATGCCGTGCTCGTGGGCCGGCGCGGCCTGCGCAGCGAGCGGGCCGGTTCGGCCGCGTTGGGGCGCACGGCGGCCTCGTTGATCCAGCTCTCGGGCCGCTGCGTCATCGTGTGCGGCGGGTATCCGTCGCCGATGCGCGCGGTCGCGGTGGCGTACGACGGGCGCAATCGCCGGGCGCTGGAGCTGGCCGCGCGGTTCGGAAGCGTCGCCGAGAGTACGGTTCACGTCATTCACGCGTGCCGCGATCGCGCGGAAGGCTTGCAGGTCCTCGGGGCGGCGGAAGCGGAGTTGTCGTTGCTCGGCGTCCAGTATCAGACGCACCTGGAAGAAGGACCGGCGGGCGAAGTGGTCGCCCGCGTCGTTCGCGCCGTGCGAGCCGACGCCTTGTTCGCCGGAGCCCACATTCCGCGCGGTCCCGGCGAGCGGCGCCCCAGCGTCGCGTCCCATACCGAGGAGATCCTGCTGCACACCGACCTCCCCGTGGCCATCCAGCCGTGACTCCTGCGTCCGCCACGACCCAGGTGCTGGTCCACGCCGACGAGAGCTGCCTCGGCAACGATCGCTCCAAGCCCAGTCCGGGGGGCAACGCGGCGCTGGTCGAGGCGGCGGCCGGCGATAGCGTCGCCCGCTGGGACCTGTTCGAGTCGTCGCCCCAGACGACCAACAACCGCATGGCGCTGGCCGGGGCCATCGCGACGCTCGAATGGCTGCACCGGCAATGGAAGCACGCGCATGTCCGGTACGTCTCGGACTCCGAATACCTCGTCAAAGGCGTGACGGAATGGCTCCCCGGATGGATGGCACGCGGTTGGAAACGAAAGGGCGGCGAGATCGAGAACCTCCTGTTATGGCAGAAGCTCGATCAGGCGCGGCAGGGTCTCGACATTCATTGGGAATGGGTCCGCGGGCACAACGACGTCCCCAAGAACGAATACGCCGATTTCCTCGCCGTGCGCGCCGCCGAGCAGCAGGAGCGCTCCAACGGCCTAGTCCCGTCGGGCTTCGACACCTGGTTCGCGCAGCAACGCGCGCGCGGCAAGTACGCCGGCTACGATCCGGACGGAGAAGTGCATGAGCGCCCCTAAGGACGGCGTCGCCGCCAACACGCACCCGCTGAATCTGATGGCGGACGGCGCGGTGCCGCCGCCGGTAGACCGCATCCCGCTGTACGAGGTGTACATGCGGATGGCCGAGGAGCTGGCCAAACGCTCGACCTGCGTGCGGCTGCAGGTGGGCACCGTCGTGACCGACCAGCTGCTCGAGAACGTGTTGGCCATCGGCTACAACGGCAACGCCAGGGGACTCGCCAATCGGTGCGACAGCGCGGTGCCGGGCAACTGCGGCTGCATTCACTCGGAGATGAACGCGCTGGTCAAGGCGCCGGGGAACGTGCGCGACAAGGTGGTCTTCGTCAGCGCCTCGCCGTGCGTGATGTGCGCCAAGCTGATCATCAACTCCGGCGTCACACACGTGTTCTATCGCAAGGTGTACCGTGACCCATCGGGCATCGAGGTTCTGGCCCAGGGCGGCATCACGACGGTGCTGTACGACCGGTGGGTGCGGGAGTGGCGATAGACAATTGCGGATTGAGGATTGCGGATTGCGGATTGTTCCCCGTGACACCGTACGCCTAGACCAGAAATCCGCATTCCGCAATCCGCAATCCGCAATAGATTCTCCTCCGTCCACTACCGGAGCCGCCCCATGCGTCGTCTCCTTGTGTGCCTGGTTCTTTTCGGAGCCCCTCTCCCCGCGCAGTCGTTGCTATACCGGTCGCCGAACCTGAGCGGCACGTGGGTGCCCGAAGCCGGCGTGCTGCAGTTCAACTTCCTCCACCGCTTTTACGTGAATCAAGCGCAGAAGTCGGTGACCAACTATCCCACGTTCACCTTCGCCTTCGGCTTTCCGGCTCAAACGGCGATCGGGTTTCACTACGCTACGCGATCCGAGGTGTCCACCACGTTCACCAACGAGTTCGAGCTGTACGGCCGGTGGCAGCACGCAGTGGGACCCGTCATGCTGGCCCTGACACCGGCCTACAACACGGCGGCGAAGAGTGTCGACGGTGAGCTGGGCGTCGACTGGACGCGCGGACCGATCACGCTGCAGGCCGCAGCGCGAGCCATGAAGCACGCCTATCGGGTCGACACGACGCGGTTCGCGCTGGCAGGAGGTGCGGTGCTGCGCCTGAATTCGTACGTCGGCCTGAGCGGGGACGTGGCGTCCCTGCTGTCCAAACGACCGGGGGAGCAGGTCGCGTGGAGCGCCGGGCTCGTGCTCGCGATTCCCAACTCGCCCCATACCTTCTCGCTGCACGCGAGCAACGTGGACGTCAACACGATCGAAGGCAGCTCGCGGCGCAGCCCGCTCATTGCCGGGATCACGAAGAAGCCGATCTACGGCTTCGAATTCACCGTCCCGGTCCATCCCAGCCGGTTCCGGGCATGGTTCACCAAGAGCTCCAGCACCGCGGTCAGTGGTGACCTCGGGGCACCGGTCGCCGCCACGATCTCGATCAGCGCCATGAAATTCCCGACCGACACGATCGTGATCTCGGCAGGCCAGGCCGTACGGTGGAACAATGCCGATCCGTTGGGACACACCATCACGTTCGATCCGGCCAGCGGGGAGGCGAGCTCGGACCTCATCGTCGCTTCCGGGAGTTATGTCCATCGTTTCAACCGACCCGGCACGTACGCCTACCACTGCACGCCGCATCCGTTCATGAAGGGCGTGGTCGTCGTCAAATGAGTACCTCACCCCCTGTCCCCCTCTCCCTGACGGGAGAGGGGGAACGGCCCAAGAAACATCGTCCCTCTCTACGGAACGGAGAGGGGGTCAGGGGGTGAGGACCAGAGGGCAGGAGGTAACGAGTGTCTGACGAGCTGGACCGGCTGTTCGAGTGTCTGGTGGAAACGCTGGCGCGGGATTCCCGTATCGCGGTGCCGTTTCCGGCGGCGGACCTGTACGAGCGACTCGTTCCTTACCGCTCGAACCGCTCGCGCCTGGGGGTCGCGACCCATCAGGACTACGAGATGACCGTGCTGCGCCTGCTGGCCGGCGAGCGGGGGTTCGTGCAGCTCGAGCCCACGGACGTCCGCGAGGGGATGCAGCGCGAGGTGACGGCCGCCAATCCCGATCCCGCCTTCTTCCGCAACTTCCCCGACGCCCAGATCATGATCAATCGCTTCGCCGCGGAGCGAGTGTTGCGGGGAGGGGCCAAAGCGTTCGCGCCGCCGGAGCCCGAAGCCACGACGGCCGAAGAAGTGGAAGAAGAAGAGGAGCCCGCCAGCTGGACCTCGGAAAACCCGATCCCGCCCGAAGGGCTCCGCCCGGCCATCTCATCGGATGCAGGCCCCACGTTCGAGCTGGCCGACGTCGAGGAAATCTCGTCGCCCCATCACTGTCCCTATTGTGGCGGATCCCTGCCGGGGAATCGCAAGGTGAACTTCTGCCCGCACTGCGGGCAACCGCCCCTGGGAGAGCTCAAATGCCCCGCCTGCGGCAGCGAAGTCGACGTGGGCTGGGCGTACTGTATCGGCTGCGGGCGGGCGACGGGATTCGAATGATTAACCGTTCTCGGTCATCGGTAGTCGGTCATCGGCACCGGACTGACCGATGACCGATGACCGATGACGTCTCACCGTATCGCCGTCATTGCAGGCGACGGCATCGGCCCCGAGGTGATCGAGGCCGCGATTCCCGTGCTCGACCGCGCCGCCGCCAGGGGCGGCTTCACGCTCGCCTGGGAGCGGCTGCCCTACTCCGCCGATCACTACCTCGCCACGCGGGAGACCCTGCCCGACCACGCGTTCGCGCACCTGCGGGACGACGTGGATGCGATTCTGCTGGGCGCCATCGGCGATCCTCGCGTGCCGGGCAATGAGCACGCACGCGACATTCTCCTCGGACTGCGCTTCCGGCTCGACCTGTTCATCAACTTCCGGCCGGTGCAGCTGCTGCACCCCGACCTCACGCCGCTCAAGACCGACCGGCCCATCGACTTTGTCATCTTTCGCGAGAACACCGAAGGGGTCTATCTCGGGCGGGGCCGCATCTCGGGCGACGACTACATCGCCGAAGAGATCAACACCACCCAGGGCGTGGATCGCATCATCCGCGCCGCCTTCGCCTGGGCGAAGGCGCACGGCAAGTCCCGGGTCACGATGAGCGACAAGTCGAACGCGGTTCCCGCGCACCAGGTCTGGCAGCGACGCTTCAAGGCCGTCGCCGCCGAGTATCCCGACCTGACGGCGGAACACCGTTTCGTGGACGCGCTGGCCATGGAGATGGTGCGCGACCCGCAACGCTTCGACGTGATCGTGACCAACAATCTCTACGGCGACATTCTGTCCGACCTGGGGGCGGGACTGGTGGGCGGTCTGGGGCTCGCCGCGAGCGCCAACCTGCACCCCGGGCGCGCCGGCCTGTTCGAGCCGGTCCACGGCTCGGCACCGCCGCTCGCCGGCAAGGGCGTCGCCAACCCGATGGCCGCGATCCTCACCGGCGCCCTCATGTTCGAGCAGCTGGGCCACGTCGACGCGGCGCGGCGTCTCGAACGGGCGGTTCGCGCCGCCCTCGCCGCAGGCATCCGGACACCCGATCTCGGGGGACACACATCTACGCGGGCGGCGGCGGATGCGGTCGCCAATCATCTCGAAAGTGGACCGAATCCATGAACGCCAGACCTTCCCTCGCGTTGATCGCGTCGGCGCTGATCGCTGATCGTGCGTCGGGGCAGCGCCCCACCACCATGGCCCACCGGTCCACCGTGTATGCGCCGCACGGCATGATCGCCACGAGTCAGCCCCTCGCGACTGCCGCCGGGCTCCAGGTGCTGCAGCGCGGCGGGAACGCGTTTGACGCCGCCGTCGCAGCCGCCGCGGTGCTCAACGTCGTCGAGCCGATGATGACGGGCATCGGTGGCGACATGTTCGCGTTGATCTGGGTCGCGAAGGAACACCGGCTGGTGGCGCTCAACGCGAGCGGCCGGGCCGGCGCCCTGATGACCCGCGAAGCGCTGTTGGCCAAGGGGCACCAGACGATGCCGGAGGAGACGGTCGAGGACGTCACTGTCCCCGGTGCCTTGTCGGGCTGGTCTGAGCTCCTGGAGCGTTACGGCACCATCACGCTCGCACAAGCGCTGGGGCCCGCGATTCAGTACGCCGACGACGGGTTCCCTGTCACGCCCATCATCGCGCGAGATTGGGCCAACGAGGCGGCCAGACTGCGACAGGATTCCGGGGCGCGCGTCACATTCCTGATCGATGGCACCAGGCCACCGCGTGCCGGCGAGTGGTTTCGGAATCCCGATTTGGCTCGGACGTTCCGGCAGATTGCGACGCAGGGCCCGGGGGCGCTGTATGGCGGTGAGCTAGGCCAACGCATCGTGACGCGTGTTCGCCAGCTGGGCGGCTACCTCACCATCGATGATCTGCAGCGTCATCGGAACGAGTGGGTGGAGCCGATCTCGGTGCCGTTCCACGGGTACCGTGTCTGGGAGCTGCCGCCCAACAACCAGGGCCTGGCGGTGCTCGAGATGCTGCGGATGCTCGAGTCCTACGATCTGCGAGCCCTGGGCCATAATTCCGCCGCCTACTTGCACCTCCTCATCGAAGCGAAGAAGCTCGCGTTTGCCGACTTGCGCTATGTCGGCGAGCCCAGCGCGATGGCGGTCCAGCCGGCGGCGCTGCTCACCGACGCCTATGTGGCGGCACGCCGGGCGCTCATCGATACGGCCCGCGCCATGGATCGCCCACAACCCGGCCGGCCCCTGACGGCGAGCGAGACGATCTACCTGACCGTCGCGGATTCTGCCGGCAACATGGTGTCGTTCATCAACTCGCTGTTCGATCTGTTCGGATCGGGCGTCGTCGTGCCCGGCACCGGGTTCGCCCTGCAGGACCGGGGTGCCGGATTTACGCTCGATCCAGACTTGCCGAACACCGTGGCGCCCGGGAAACGCCCCTTCCATACGCTCATCCCGGGCTTCGTGACGCGCGCCGACCCGGCGGGGACCGAGCAGCCCTGGATGTCGTTCGGGGTGATGGGTGGGTCGATGCAGCCGCAAGGCCATCTTCAGGTCCTGCTCAATCTGCTGGTGTTTGGGATGGATGTGCAGGACGCGATCGATGCGCCGCGGTTCCGTCACCTGACCGGGCTGCGCGTGGCGCTCGAACCGGCGATCGGCGAGGACGTACGCCGACGACTCATGGTGCTGGGCCACACCATCGTCCCGGACTCGAGCGTCTCGTACGGAGGCGCGCAGGCGATCCAGCGACTACCCGGCGGACGGGGCTACGCCGCTGGGTCCGATCCGCGGAAGGACGGCATGGCGGCGGGTCATTGAACACCCCGCGCGACCTGGCCCGCACCCTCGACCAGAAGGACCTGGTGCTCGTCGTCATCGGCACGGTGATCGGCTCGGGCATCTGGCTCGTACCGGGCGCCGTGCTGAAGAGCTCGAGCGGCGACCCGGGACTGGCGCTCGTAGTCTGGCTCGTGGGCGGGATCTTCTCGCTGTTGGGCGCGCTCACGTTCGCCGAGCTGGGCGCGATGTATCCGGATTCGGGCGGCAGCTACACCTACGTCCGCGAAGCCTTCGGTCCGCTGCCGGCCTTCCTGCTCGGCTGGACCCTGTTTCTGGCGATCAATACGGGATCGATGGCGACCCTCGCCGTCGCCTTCGCCACCTACGCCGGCGAGTTCGCGCCGCTCGGAACCATCGCCCGGCGCCTCGTCGCCGCCGCCATGATCGCCGTGGTCGCAGCGGTGAATATCCGGGGCACGCGACAGGCGGCCTCGGTCCAGAACTGGAGCACGGGCGTGAAGGTCGGCGTCATCCTCGCGCTCGCGGTGAGCGGCCTGCTGCTCGGCACGCAGGGCGGCGCGACCGCGAGCAGGGCATTCACCGTGCCGGTTTCGGGATCGGTGTTGTCGGGAGCCGGAGTGGGCCTGCTCGGCGTGTTGTGGGCGTACGAGGGTTGGGTGAACGTCACGAATTCGGCCGGCGAAGCTCGCGATCCGCAACGGACGTTCGCCCGCGGCATCGTGATCGGCACGGCGGCGCTGGTCGCGATCTATCTCGGTGCCAATCTCGGCTACCTCGCGGCCCTGGGCCCCGACCAGGTGGCCGGCACGCAACGCGTGGCCGCGGACGCGGTCCGTGTCCTTTATGGACCGTTCGCGGCCAAACTCATCGGCGCGGCCGTGCTGGTTTCCGTGTTCAGCGCCACCAACGGGCTCGCGCTCACGAGCCCGCGCACCTACTTCGCGATGGCACGCGACGGCGTGTTCTTCTCCAGGCTGGCCGAGGTCCACCCGCGCTTCGGGACCCCGGCGCTCGCCATCCTGGCCAGTGCCGTGTGGGCGGTATTCCTCACGCTCACCGGCACGTTCGAGCAACTGTTCACCTACGTCGTGTTCGCGAGCTGGTTGTTCGCGGGGCTGGCTGCGGCCGGCGTCTTCGTGCTGCGGCGCCGGCATCCGGGAGCGCCGCGCCCATTTCGCGTCCCGGGCTATCCCCTGACGCCGGCGCTCTTCGTGGCTGCGGCGTCCATCGTCGTGGCCAATACGTTCGTCGCCCGCCCGGTGCAGGCTCTGGCCGGCATGGGAATCGTGCTGCTTGGCACCCCGGTGTACTTCTCCTGGAAGCGCGCGCGGCGACCCTAGGTTACCACTGTATATTTCGCGTTCTCCCGCTGGAAGGCAGTCAGTATGAAGACCCAGGGCAGTAATACCGACGTCGTCTTTCTCTCGGGCGTCCGAACCGGTTTTGGCAGCTTCGGCGGCTCCCTGAAGGATCATTCCGCAATCGATCTCGGCGCCATCGCGGGCCGTCACGCACTCGAGCGCGCCGGCACGGCGGCCGCGGATATCGGCCACGTGGTGTTCGGCAACGCGCTGCAGACCTCCGCCGACGCCATATACATGGCCCGCCACGTGGCGCTCAAAGCCGGTCTCCCGATCGAGACGCCTGCGGTCACCGTGAACCGGCTGTGCGGCTCGGGGTTCGAGGCGATCACTCAGGGCGCCCAGCTGATCATCCTGGGCGAAGCAGACGCGGTGCTCGCCGGGGGCGGGGAATCCATGAGCCAGGCGCCGCATGTGGTGCGTGGCGCCCGCTGGGGGCTGCGGCTTGGACCGGCCCCGCTGGAAGACCTGCTCTGGGAAGCGTTGAAGGACCCGCAGTGCGGGCTCTCCATGGCCGAGACCGCCGAGAACCTCGCCGAGAAATACAAGCTCACGCGCCGGGAAGTGGACGAGGTCGCGGTGGGTTCGCAGCAGCGCGCCAAGAAGGCCTGGGATGACTGTGTGTTCCAGGACGAGGTCATCCCGGTCCCGATCAAGAAGAAAGGCCAGACCGTCGATTTCCGAGCCGACGAGCACATGCGGCCCGACACGACACTGGAGGTCCTGGCGGGACTCAAGCCCTATTTCAAGAAAGACGGGCTCGTCACGGCCGGCAACGCGTCCGGGATTTCAGACGGCGCCGCGGCGACCGTCATCGCCAGCGAGTCCTACGCGAAGGCCCAGGGGAAGAAGCCGCTCGGGCGACTCGTGGCCTGGGCCGCCGTCGGCGTGGAGCCCAAGTACATGGGGATCGGCCCCGCGCCGTCGGCCAGGAAGGTGTTGCAGAAGGCCGGCATGACCCTCGACCAGATGGACCTGGTCGAGGTAAACGAGGCGTTCGCTCCCCAGTACCTCGCGGTGGAGAAGGAGCTCGGACTCGACCGCTCCCGGACCAACGTGCACGGCGGCGCCATCGCCATCGGTCACCCGCTGGCCGCCAGCGGCACCCGCATCACGATTCACCTGCTGCATGCGCTGCGTCGCGCGGGCAAGCGCTTCGGTCTCGGGTCCGCCTGCATCGGCGGCGGACAGGGGCTCGCGGTGATCGTCGAAGCGTTCCCCGCCTGACGAGGGAGATACCATGGGCGATGTCTTATTGACCATTCTCGCGGCCGTCGGCCTGTACCTCTTCTCCGGGCTGCGCGTGCTGCGCGAATACGAGCGGGCCGTCTACTTCTTCCTGGGCCGCTCCTGGGGCGCCAAGGGTCCCGGCCTGATCTACCTGCCCCCGTTGTTTGCCCGGATGCAGAAGGTGAGCCTGCGCGTGATGGCGCTCGACATTCCCCCACAGGATGTGATCACCCGCGACAACATCTCGATCAAGGTGAACGCGGTGTTGTACATGCGGGTGAAGGATCCCGTGAAAGCCGTGATCGGAGTGGAGAACTACCTCTACGCAACGAGCCAGCTGGCCCAGACGACGCTGCGCTCAGTGCTGGGCGAAACCGAGCTGGACGAGCTGCTCGCCAATCGCGAGAAGATCAACTCCATCCTCAAGCAGATCATCGACCAGCGCAGCGAGGATTGGGGAATCGAAATGTCCGCGGTGGAAGTGAAGGACGTGGACCTGCCCCCGGAGATGAAGCGCGCCATGGCGCGGCAGGCAGAGGCCGAGCGCGAGCGGCGGGCCAAGGTCATCAACGCCGAAGGCGAGCTGCAGGCCTCGGAGAAGCTCGCGCTGGCCGCCGCCGTCATCGGCCGGGAGCCGGCGGCGATCCAGCTGCGCTATCTCCAGACCGTGACCGAGATCGCTTCCGAGAAGAACTCGACCACGATCTTCCCGATCCCCATTGACCTCTTCAAGGGGTTGCTCGACGCTGTCGGCCGGCGCGGCGATTATGCCGCCCCCGCCCTTCCGGCACACGCCTCGGGCGAGACGCTGCCCGCGCCCCCCGCCAAGGACAAGGTTCGAGCGTAGACATGGCGGGCGAGCTGATCAGCCGCGAGGCCTTGGACCGCATCATCCAGCGCGCCGCGGAGCTGCAAACCGGTGAGCGCGACATCGGCGAGGGTCTGACCGAGTCGGAGTTGATCGCCCTCGGGAAGGACGTCGGGATCCCTCCCCGCTATCTGAAGCAGGCGCTGCTCGAGGAGCGCACGCGGCTCCTGGACGCCGAGACGAAGTCGAGCTTCGTGGGCCCGTCGCGCCTGGCGGCGCACCGCGTCGTGCCGGGCGATCGCGGCGCGGTCGAGCGCGCCCTGTCGCTCTGGATGGAAGATCAGGAGCTGTTGCGCGTCAAGCGGCGCTATCCGGACCGGACCACGTGGGAGCCGCAGGTCGGGTTCCTGGCCTCGATGCGGCGTGGCATCAAAGCGGGCGGCCGGACCTATGCGTTGACGCGCGCGTCCGAGATCTCGGGACAGGTGACCCCGCTCGAGGCCGGCTTCTGCCACGTCCAGCTTTCCGCCGACGTGCGAAACCTCCGACGGGAGCGCCTCGGGGGAGCGGCATTTCTCGGGAGTCTGGGCATCGCCGGCTCCGGGGTCGCTCTGGCCCTGGGTGTCCTGCTCCCCGTCGCCGTGCTTCCCGCGGTGGGCGGGGCTCTGATCGGGCTGATGGTGGTCCGCATCGGGAGGCGCGCGCAGGATGAGCAGATCGAAGTCGGGATGGAGCAGGTGTTGGATCGCCTGGAGCGCGGCGAGATCCGGCCCGAGCACGCCCTGCCGGGACCGCGATCGAGCGCGTTTCTCCGCATCGCCGAAGAAATCCGCAAACAATTCCAGTCCTAGAGAGGACCATGTCGGACATCAAGCGCGTGGGCGTGCTGGGCAGTGGTCTGATGGGGAGCGGCATCGCCCAGGTCGCGGCCGCGGCCGGATACGACACGATCGTCCGCGATGTGAGCCAGCCGATCCTCGACAAGGCGAAGGCCGGCATCGAGAAGTCACTCGCCAAGTTCGTGGAAAAAGGGAAGCTGCAGGCCGGTGACCGCGATGCGCTGCTGGCGCGGCTGTCCTACAGTACGACGACGGCGGACCTCAAGGGCTGTGATATCGTCGTCGAAGCGGTGACCGAAGACCTGGCTCTCAAGAACGCGCTGTGGCAGGAGCTCGACGGCCTCTGCGGCGCGGGAACGATCTTCGCCTCGAATACCTCGAGCCTCACCATCGCCGCGATGGCGGCCGCCACCAGGCGCGCCGATCGCTTCGTGGGGTTGCACTTCTTCAACCCCGTCCCCTTGATGCCGCTGGTCGAAGTGGTGCGCACCGTCACGACGTCCGAGGAGACGTTCAAGCGCGCGTTCGCCTTCGCGCGCTCGCTCGGCAAAGAAGCCGTCGCGGCGAAGGACACCTCGGGTTTCATCGTGAATCTGCTGCTCGTCCCCTACTTGCTGGACGCCATCCGGGCCGTGGAGCACGGCGTGGGCAGTGTGCCCGACATCGACAAGGCGATGCAGCTGGGGTGCGGGTATCCCATGGGACCGTTGACGTTGCTCGACTTCGTGGGCCTGGATACCACGTACAAGATCGCCGAGATCATGTTTGCCGAGTACAAGGAGCAGAAGTACGCGCCGCCGCCGCTCCTGAAGCGGATGGTGCTCGCGGGGATGCACGGCAAGAAGAGCGGCAAGGGCTTTTACGACTACGCCGCGACGCCACCCGTCGTCTCCAACCTGGGCCTCTAAGACTCGAAGGAGTTGTCCCATATGTTCGGCATGGATCTGCCGCGCTGGCACGCCGCGGTGAACGATTTTCCCGCTGCGCTGCTGGTCGCCGCCGTCCTGTTCGACCTGGCCGGCTGGCTGCTGAAGCGCGAGTCCCTCCTGTGGGCCGGCATCTGGACGCTGTGGGGCGGCGTGATCGGCGGGTGGGCGGCGGTGATCCTGGGTCTCATGGCGGAGGAGAAAATCGACCACGGCGAGGCGATTCACGACCTCATGAAGGCCCATCAGACCTGGGGCATCGTCACGATGTGCGTGTTCACCGCCGTCCTCGCCTGGAAGCTGTTGCGGCGGTTCCAGGTCTCCGGCGCCGAGGACAAGGCGTTGAAGATCGTCATGGTCCTGGGCCTCGCGATCCTGGTGCGGGTCGGGCAGTTGGGCGGCAAGCTGGTGTTCGAGCACGCAGCCGGCATTCCCACCACGATGATGGAATCGGAAATCCAGAATCGCGAAGCGGGTCACCATCACGAGGGCGGCGAGGGCGAGGAAGCAGAGCCGCACGAGCACGGGGATTCTACCGCGGCGCACGACTCGACTCCTCACACGCACGTCGATCCGCCGGGCACACCGCCGCATACGCACTGAGAGACCAATGCGGAGTGCTGAGTGCGGAGTGCGGAATGTCAATGGAAGGACTGATGCCCCATCCTCCGCGATGGCGGCGGTCTATTCCGCATTCCGCATTCCGCATTCCGCATTCGTTTTTCTTCTGGCCTGCACTCCCATCACCACGCGCCCGCCCTTCCTCCCCTCCCCGCAAGCGCTCTCCGCCGTGCTCGACGCTGCACCGGCCAACGTCGTCCCGGAAGCGGTCGCCTGGCTCACCAACCAGGGAGTACCGGTCGAGCGGTCGAGCCAGCGCGACGCGTATGTCGAAACCGCCTGGTACAACCTTCGCACCAAGGCGGCGAGGAGGGGCGAGTCTGATCCCGGTGACCTGTTGCATACCATCAAGATCCGCTGCTGGGCGGACCCGAACGCCCCTGGCAAGAGTCAGTTGACAGTGGAAGTGGTATACAGACCCCTGCTGGACCCATCACGGCAGGAAAGGGATTTGGAAGTGGTGGTACCGGCCGGATCGGAGGGATATCGGATAGCGGAGCAATTAGTGGAAGCGATGAAACAGAAATTTGGTCAGTGAACCAAAGTCGGAAAGACAGAGGCTAAGGGGCTAGAGACGCGTCGCGGTCGGACAGTCTTGAGCTGCACAGGAATTCCTAACCAGCTAGAAACTGCCCAACCGCTCGGCGCCTTAGCCCCTCAGCCCCTCTCTCTCCCTCTGAAGACTAGTTTTTAAGCCGTGCCCGCCCTCCTCACCGATCCTCGCCTTCTTTCCGCTTACTCCGAGGGTGCCGGGATCTATCGGATCCTTCCTCGCGCCGTCGCCATTCCTTCGAGTGTCGCCCAAGTCTCGGACATCATCCGGCATTGCGTTGCCGAGCGACTTTCGCTGACCCCGCGTGGGGCCGGCAGCGGCATGCCGGGCGGGAACGTCGGCCGTGGCGTCGTGCTCGACATGAGCCAGAGCTTCGGCTCCCTCGAGATCGATCACGAGCGGCGTGTGGCGCGCGTCGGGGCTTCTGTAACCTGGGCGCAAGTGAACGAGGCGGCGCGCGGTCACGGGCTGCGCTTGCCGCCCGATCCGTCGTCCGGCGCGTTCGCGACTTCAGGCGGCATGGTCTCGACCAACGCTGCCGGGCCCCGGTCGGTGCGCTACGGCAGCGTGCGACAATGGGTGGAGAGCATCGAGCTCGTGACCGGAGAGGGAGAAGTGCGCACGGTCCGACGGGGTGGAGGTGGGGGGCCCTGGCACCTGCCCCCTGACACCCTGCCCCTTGTCGAACAACGCTTCCCCAAGACACGGAAGAACTCTTCTGGATACGCGCTGGACGCCTTCGCGAATTCGGGCGACGAAGTCGACCTCTTTATCGGCGCCGAGGGCACGCTGGGCGTCGTCACGGCGGTCGACTGGCGGTTGCAGCCGATCCCTCCCGACGCCGCCGGGGCCGCGCTCGGCTTCTCCGAGCTGGAAGCGCTGAGCGAGGCGGTGCCGTTCCTCATCGCCCTGCGTCCCTCGGCGATCGAGCTCCTGGATCGAACGCTGCTGGGCTTTGTGAATCAGGCGGGGGGAGAGATTCCGGAGGTCGTGGAGTGCCTGCTGCTGGTGGAATTCGAGCGTCCGACCGCGCCCGCCGCCCACGGCGTGGTCGGAGACGCGGTGCGCGGCCTGAAGCACCTCCTGCGGCACGTGGAGACGGCAGTCGACCGAGCCGGGCTCGATAGTCTGTGGCGCATCCGCCGGCTCGCGAGCCCGGCTCTGGCCCGGCTTCCGGACCGGCAGCGCTCGCTGCAGCTGATCGAAGACGGCTGCGTGCCGATCGAGCGGTTGTCGCAGTATGTCACCAGGGTCCGCTCCCTCGCGGATCGCTATGAGGTGCCCGTCGCGGTGTTCGGTCACGCGGGCGACGGGCATGTGCACGTGAATGTGCTCCCGGACCTTGGCCGTTCCGGGTGGCGCGAGCGGTTACGCGGCCTGTACGACGATGCGAGCAGCCTCGTGCGAAGCCTCGGCGGCACGCCGAGCGGCGAGCACGGCGACGGGCGGCTGCGCGCCGGGTTGCTCGAGGCCTCGTTCGGTACGGACGTCGTGGCGCTGTTCCACGAGCTGCGACGGGCCTACGACCCGCATTCGATTCTCAATCCCGGTGTTATACTCCCCGCGGCCGATTGGGACCCCCTGGCCGACTTGAAGGTCGGCGAGCTGGCGGAGCCGATACCCGACGACATCGCCCGGGCGTTGCGCGAGATTGAGCGGGCTGCAGGTTGGGAGATTCACAAGCAGGATTTGGGACGGCCGCCCGCTGACCACTAACCACCAACCACCAGTCACTGCATGGAAATCTTCCGCGCGCCCCGGATCACGCTGATCGCCCGGCCTCAATTCCTCGAGCCGGCCCACCTCGCCGTCCAGTGGAAGGGCCCGTCGACCGACGGGGAGCGCCTGGCCGAGTTCGCCGGTCGTATCTGTTACATGAGCCAGCACAACCCGGCGCAGCGCGCCACGGCCGAATATCTGGAGAACATCAAGAAGCAGGGCCACGGGTCCGTGCTCGAGCACGCCGTGTACGTTCTGCTCGTGGAAGGCGTGTCGCGCTCCTGCTCGCATGAGCTGGTGCGGCATCGCGCCGGGTTCGGCTACTCCCAGCTCTCGCAGCGCTACGTCGACGAATCCCACGCCGCGTTCGTGATGCCGCCCGCGATCCTCGGTGACACCGGGCTCGAGGCGGAGTGGGAGCGGCAGGTGACCGAAGCGCAGGCGTCCTACGTGCGCGCGGTCGAGGGATTGATCGCGCGTTACACCTGGGTGGACGACAAGGTGCACCGTCGCAAAATGGCGCGCGAGGCGGCGCGCAGCGTGCTCCCGAACGCCACCGAGACCAAGATCGTCGTCTCCGGCAACGTGCGCGCGTGGCGCACCATGCTCGAGCTGCGGTGCGGCGAAGGCGCGGAGCTCGAGATTCGACGCATGGCGATCGCGTGTCTGCGCGTGCTGCAGACGGAGGCGCCCGCGTTCTTCTCGGACTTCGAGATCTACGTCGCCGACGACAAACAGGAAGCGGCGCGGGTGGCGTACCACAAAGTCTGAGAAGCGTCATCGGTCATCGGTCATCGGTCGTCGGATGAGGATCATCGAGGCGAATCGATCGTCGTGAGGGCGACGACCGATGACCGATGACCGTCGACCGATGACCGGCAACTCGCTCTTCCCCTATTGCGCATCGCGCTGATTTCTCATATTCATTCATAGTCATAAGCAGTTACCGAGTCACGGACCGTTCCAAGAACGGCCCCTTTTTGTAGGAGGTCACCCGAGACCACATGCGAATCGGTCTCGCGTACAATCAGAAACCCGACCCCAACACCGCCAAAGACAGATCGCGTCACGACAGCGACGTCTATGCCGAGTGGGACGAGCCATCCACCATCGATGCGGTGGAGCAGGCTCTCGGTCTCTTCGGTACCGTCATCCGGCTCCACGCCGACGCCACGTTCCCGCAAAAACTTTCCCGCGCCCGCGTGCAGCTCGTGTTCAACATGGCCGAAGGGTTGTACGGTCAGAATCGCGAAGCGCATGTGCCGGCGATCTGCGAGTACCTGAACATCCCGTACACCGCGAGCGACCCGCTCGCGCTGTCGCTGTCGCTGCACAAAGCACGCGCCAAGGAGATTCTTTCCTACTACGACGTCCCCACGGCGCGCTTCGCCCTGGTCAACGAGCTGGCCGATCTGGCACGGGTGCGACTCCCCTATCCGCTGTTCGTGAAGCCGGTCGCGGAGGGGTCTGGTAAAGGCATATTTGCCAACAACTTATGTAACACACGTACACAGCTGCGGGAGCGCGTCTCTTTCCTTTTAGAGACGTATAAGCAGGCGGTGCTGGTCGAGACCTATCTGCCGGGCCCGGAGTTCACCGTCGCCATCATCGGCAACGGCTCGGACGCCATCTGCCTGCCCATTGTCGGGTTTGATTTCTCGACGCTGCCGCGGGGCACCACGCCCGTCTACGGTTACGAAGCAAAATGGATCTGGGACACGGCCGAGCATCAGCTCGACATCTTCGAGTGCCCCGCCAAGGTCCCGGAGAAGACCTACCGCCATATCGAGCTCGTGTCGCTCGACGCCTTTCAGGCACTCGGCTGCCGCGACTGGTGCCGCATCGACATCCGGCTCGACGAAGCGGGGATCCCCAATGTGGTCGAGCTGAATCCGCTCCCGGGCATCATCCCCGATCCCCGCATGAACAGCTGCTTCCCCAAGGCCGCCCGCGCCGCGGGCTACGCCTATGATGAGCTGATCCAGGAAGTGGTCCGCATCGCCTGGAAACGCATCAGCGGTCGCGAGCTGGTCGTCCCGGCCGCCGTGGGGGGATTGCGGGCGGGGGCCACCGCGTGAAGGTAGGGATCCTCTACGATCCCGGCGCCGAAGATTGGACCGCCGAAGACATCGCAGGCGTCATGAAGGCGGTCAACGAAGTGGCCCGCATCTTCGACGACATGGGCCACGAATCCAAGAAAATCCCCGTTCGCCACGACATGCGGTGGTTCACCGAAGCCCGGCGCAGCGACCTGATCTTCAATCTGTGCGAAGGCGTGCACGGCGTGTCGCAGTGGGAGGAGCACGTGGTGGCCGCGCTGGAGTTCGTCGGCGTGCCGGTGACCGGCTGCGGCCTGTGGACCATCGCCGTGTGCCGGCGCAAACCGATCGCCAACGCCATCATGGCGGGCGCCGGACTGCCGATTCCTCCCTGGGCCGTGGTCTCCGACAGCGGCCGCGTCCCGGACGACTTCCCGCTGCCCGCCATCGTCAAACCGGCCGCCGAAGACGCCAGCGCGGGCCTGGACCGCGCCTCGGTCGTGTCCGACCGGAAAGCGCTGCGGGCGAAGCTCGCGGCCATGACTGAGCAGTTCGACGAGGTGTTCATCCAGCAATACGTCCCGGGCCGGGAGTTCAACGTCGGCTTCGTGGGCAACCGGGCGCTGCCCGTGGCGGAGATCGACTTCACCGCGATGCCCGAAGGGACGTGGCCGATCCTCACGTACGCGGCCAAGTGGCACACCGGGTCCGCCGAGGACGTCGGCAGCGTGCCGGTCTGCCCCGCCCAGATCTCCCAGCGGCTGGCCGATCGCCTGGTTCGCATCGCCGAGCAGGCCTGGCGCACGATGCAGGGCAAGGGCTACGGCCGGGTGGACCTGCGCGTGGACGACAAGGGCCGGCCGTGGGTGCTCGAGGTGAATCCCAACCCCGACCTGAACGACGACGCCGGACTGTCGCGCATGGCGATCGCCGCGGGGTGGGACTACCCGGAGCTGGTGCGCCGCATCGCCGAGGTGGCGTTGCGCGAAGCGCAGGGCGCCAAGGCCGCGCGTGAGCTGCTCGCTCCGACCCGTCGGCCGCGCACACCGCGCGCGACTTGAGTCGCTGGTGCGCGACACCGGCCTGTTTCGGGAGGCCGAAGTCGCGATCGCGGGCGCAATGCTGGATGAGGCCCTGGACGGCGACGATGACTACCGGTTCCTGGGCGCCTTCGACGCCGACGACCTCGTCGGCTACGCCTGCTGGGGTCCCACGCCGGGAACGACCGGGACCTACGATCTCTACTGGATCGCCGTCGACCGGTCCCGGCAGGGCCAGGGAGTCGGCACCCAGCTCGTGAGCGCCGTGGAGCAGCGGCTCCAGGCCGACGGCGCCCGGCTCCTCGTGGTGGAAACCTCGTCGCGGGACGATTACTCGCCGACGCGACGGTTTTACGAACGGCGGCAGTACACGCGGGCCGCGACCATTCCGGGCTACTACGCGCCCGGTGACGATCTCGTCATCTATACCAAGGATGTCACGGCATGGAGATGACCTGGCAGGAGCTGCTGCGAAAACGGAGCATCGCGTCGCTGGAAGCCCTCGCCGACCGGTTCGGCCCCGAGCACGTCGGGGACATCGAGCGGTTGCGGCAGGCCGCGGAGAATTTCGAGTTCCGCATCTCGCCCGCGATGGTCGACCTCATTCGCGAGCCCGGCGACCCGATCTGGCTTCAATACGTCCCCACCGTCCAGGAGCTCGATGTCGAGGATGGCCTCGTCGACTCGCTGGCCGAAGACGCCCATTCCCCGGTGCCCAACATCACGCACCGCTACCCCGATCGGGCCCTGTTCCTCGTTTCGCCGGTCTGCGCCAGCTATTGCCGCTTCTGCACACGGCGCCGCAAGGTCGGGGACCCCGAGAAGATCCCCATGGCGCAGCTCGAATCGGCGTTTCAGTACCTCGCCGCCCATCCCGAGATTCGCGATGTCATCATGTCGGGCGGCGACCCGCTGTTGCTCTCCGACCGCCGGCTGGACGAGATCTGCGCCCGCCTGCGGGCGATCCCCCACCTCGAGATTCTCCGCATCGGCAGCCGCGTCCCCTGCCACCTGCCGGAGCGGATCACGCCGGAGCTGTGCACGCTGCTGGCAAAGTACCATCCGTTCTACATCAACACGCATTTCAACCACCCGGATGAGCTCACGCCCGCGGCCATGCGCGCCCTCGGCATGCTGGCCGACGCCGGGATTCCCCTCGGCTGCCAGACCGTGCTGTTGAAAGGTGTGAACGACGATCCCGAGGTGATGAAGCGGCTGATGCACAAGCTGCTCGTGGCCCGCGTGCGGCCCTACTACCTCTATCAGTGCGACCAGGTGGCCGGCGCGGAGCATTTCCGGACTACGGTCGAGAAGGGACTCGAGATCGTGGCCGCGTTGCGTGGCTGGACCTCGGGCCTCGCCGTCCCCCACTACGTGATCGACGCCCCGGGCGGTGGGGGCAAGGTGCCGCTGCTGCCGGAGTACATCCAGTCGATCGATGAGGACGGCGTCGTGCTGCGGAACTACGCCGGGAAGACGTACGTCTACAAGCAGCCGCAGGACACGGGAACGGACGCCCTGATTCCGCTCGAGTTCGAGCCGGTGTTTGTCGGATGAGGTTCGCATGTTTGCGACGACCGCGCCGCGTACTATATTCGTGCGCAGTGATGTGAGTGTGACAGGACGCTCGGAGAAATCGCCCGTGATCATTGAGTTCCGAAACTCCAATCGCCTTCAGATCCTGAAGCCCCGCTCAGGGGGCGCTCGGGCGAGATAGCGCACACACATACGTGAGTGACTTCCGACCCGGCCCGCTCCCTGACACGGAGCGGGCCTTTCTTCATTCGCGACCGGCCACCCGCAGGGGTGCGCGCAATCCGGACGCGCCGCAGGCTTTCCCCATCCCTACCCATTGAGAAAGGAGAGACCCCGTGCCCCCCACCGCAGTCCTGAACGGAGCTGATCTCGCCTGGATGATGACATCCACCGCGCTCGTGCTCCTGATGACGCCGGCGCTCGGATTTTTCTACGGGGGAATGGTCGGGACCAAGAATGTCCTCAATACGATTCTGATGAGCTTTGCCACGCTCGCCTACTGCCTCGTGGCGTGGGCGCTGCTCGGCTACTCGCTGGCCTTCAGCCCGGGCAACGCCCTGATCGGCGGCTTGCAGTGGGCGTTCCTGCGGGGCGTCGACCTCACGGGCAGCCAGTCGCTCGGTCCGAGCATCGCGCACGTGATCTACATGGCGTTCCAGGCGACGTTCGCCATCATCACGACGGCCCTGGTGTCGGGAGCCATCGTCTCCCGCATGCGGATCAAGGCCTACCTGGTGTTCATCACGCTGTGGGTCCTCGTGATCTACGGACCGGTCGCGCACTGGGTGTGGGGCGGTGGCTGGCTCGGCAAACTCGGGGCGCTGGACTACGCCGGCGGCACGGTCGTGCACGTCAACGCCGGCTTCGCGGCGCTCGCCGCGGCGCTCGTCCTCGGTAACCGCACCAACTACGGGCGTCAGGCCTTCCTTCCCGGCAACGTGCCCTTCACCCTGCTGGGCGCCGGCATCCTGTGGTTCGGATGGTTCGGATTCAACGCGGGCAGCGCGGTGGCGGCCAACCAGTTTGCGGCCCTGGCGTTCGCCAACACGTTCCTCGCCCCGGGGGCATGCGCGGTGGTCTGGTCGCTGCTCGACCTGCTCCGCACGGGCAAGGTAACCGCCATCGGCATGGCCTCCGGCATCGTCGTGGGTCTCGTGGTGATCACGCCGGCTTCCGGGTTCGTGCCGCCCATCTGGGGGCTGGTGATGGGCGCGATCGGAGCGATCCCGAGCTACTACGTGATCCTGTGGCGGGCCGGGACTCGCGTCGACGAGTCGCTGGACGTCTTCGCGGCGCACGGCGTCGGCGGCGCCACCGGCGCGATCCTGACCGGGGTGTTCGCCGTCAAGGCCTGGAACGGCGTGCAGGACGGGCTGATCGCCGGGAATCCCCACCAGGTCGTCGTGCAGCTCATCACCGTGCTGGCGGCCGCCGCCTACAGTTTCGTCGCCACGTTCGTGCTGCTGAAGATCGTCGGCGCCCTGACCCCGCTGCGGGCCACCGCCCACGAGGAGGCCCTGGGGATGGACCCCACGCAGCATGGGGAGGAGGCGTACACGACCGGCGAAGGAGCAATTCTCGTACTCCACGAGAGCGCGGAGGCGAAAGTATGAAACTGATCGTCGCGATCGTCCGACCGGACAGGGTGAACGACGTGCTCGAGGCGCTGTACCGGGAGAAGGTGCAGGGGTTGTCGCTGAGCCGCGTGCAGGGCCATGGCGGCGAATTGGACCGCGTCGAGACCTACCGCGGCACGACGGTGAAGGTCGAGCTGACCGAAAAGGCGCGTTTCGAGATCGGCGTCTCGGACCATTTCGTCGACCGCACGGTCAAAGCCATCATGAAGGCGGCCCGCACCGGTGAGGTGGGCGACGGGAAGGTGTTCGTGTTACCCGTCGAGAAGGTCTTCCGCATCCGCACGGGCGAGCAGGACGCGGCGGCGGTCACGCCGGTCGGCGTCGAGTAGCGCGAGCAGGCGGTACGCGGGTTAGCTTAGGGGCCAAGACCGTGACGAACTCCAACGGGCCCCTGCCCGCGACCGGGCGCCGGCGATTGCGGCCGTAACGTGACCGATACCAAGCCCGATTCGGTATCGGCCGAGTACGCCTATCGGGACCGCAAACTCGGCGACGTAGAGCCGATCACCATCCGAACGGCGCCGAACGTCTTCCACCCGACGTCGACGTCCGTGCTCCTGTTACGCGCGGCGCGCCGCCTGGTGGACCGGCCGCCGCCCACGGCCCTCGATTTGGGTTGCGGGTCCGGCGTCGTCGCCGTGGTGCTGGCGCGCGTGTTCGGTGGCGCGACGGCGGTGTCCGCTTCCGACTTGAGCGACGCCGCGGTCCGGCTCACGCAGGACAACGCCGAGCGAAACGGGGTGGCGATCGAGTGCCGGAGCGGCAGCCTGTTCGAGCCCTGGGCCGGCCGTCGCTTCGATTTGATCGTCGACGACGTCGCCGGCGTGGCAGAGCCGCTGGACCGCCTTTCGGGGTGGTACCCGAACGACGTACCGAGCGAGGCGGGGCCTGACGGCGCGCGCTGGATCCTCGGAATACTCGACCGGGCCGGCACCCACCTCGAGCCCGAAGGGCGCCTCGTGTTCCCCGTCCTCACCTTGTCCCGCGAAGGCAGCATCCTGGACCGCGCTCGAGAGCGGTTCCACACCGTCAAGCTGCTCGAGGAGCAATGGTACCCGCTGAGTGAGACCCTGGCCGGGCACATGCCGCTCATCGAGCAGCTCGTCGCCGAAGGACGCGTCCGTTTGGAGCGACGCGGCAGCCGGTGGTGCTGGGCGACGATGATTTACGAAGCCGGACAGCCGACATGACCGTTGACCGCACACGCGGTTGCTGTATATTCGCTGGGTCGAGTTGCTGCACGATGATGCGACGCGAGGAGTAATGCGGATGAATCTCCAAAAGCGAAACGCCACGGTCACCTTGAATATCCTGCGTCCCCACTTCGGGGGGGCTCGGGCCAGGTAACGCGTACACATCGTGAGTGACTCGCAACCCGGCCCGCTCCCCCCTTCGGAGCGGGCCTTTCGTTTGCAGCGACCCGATGCACGGGTCGAGCGCCGGGGATGGGACCGGCGGGACGGCGTGTCGCCGCTCGATCCGTGGCGGGAGCGTGATGCGTGCGGCGTAGGCTTCGTGGCTCGTGCTTCCGGAGAGCGCTCCCACGAAGTCGTGCAGCTGGCGCTCACCGCCGTCGCCCGCTTGGCGCACCGCGGCGCCGCCTCCCACGACTACTCCGGCGACGGGGCCGGGGTGCTGACGCAGATTCCCCGACGGCTCTTCTTCGAGGAAGCGGGCAGGCTGGGAATACCGCTCGCCCCGGAGCAGCCGTTCGCGGTGGGCGCGTTCTTCCTGCCGCCCGAGGCGGCGCCGCTCGCGCACGCGAAGACGCTCATCGAAGAGGTGCTCCGCGCCGACGGCTTCCCGCTGCTCGGCTGGCGGGAGGTCCCCACGCGACCGGCCGAGCTCGGCGCCACCGCGCAGGCCACCTGCCCAGCCGTGTGGCAGGTGCTCGTGGGCGCACCCGCCGGGACCAGGAGCGAGGAGACGTGGGAGAGCGCGCTCTATCTCGCGCGGCGCGTGATCGAGCGCCGGGTCGCCGAGGCCGGGCTGAGTCCGTTCTTCGCCTGCTCGTTCTCCTGCCGCACCGTCGTGTACAAGGCGCTGTTGACGGGACCGCAGCTGCCGTCGTTCTTCGACGACCTCCGCAATCCGGCGTTCGAGAGCGCGATCGCGGTGTTCCACCAGCGCTATTCCACCAACACGCTGCCGAGCTGGCCGCTGGCGCAGCCGTTCCGGCTGCTCGCTCATAACGGCGAGATCAATACCTTATGGGGCAACCGAAACGCCATGCTGGCCCGCGAGCCGCTGCTGGCCTCCGCCCAGTGGGGAGCCGCGGTCGAGCGGGTGAAGCCGGTCATCTGGTCCGACGGCAGCGATTCGACGAGCCTCGACAACGCCCTCGAGCTGTTGGTGCGCGCCGGCCGCGATCCGATCCACGCCCTCATGATGCTCGTCCCCGAGGCTGCGGAAGGGGCGCACGATCTCGACCCCGCGCTGCGTGCCTTCTACGAGTACCACGCCTGCCTGATCGAGCCGTGGGACGGCCCGGCGGCGCTGGCGCTCACCGACGGCGTGACCGCGATCGCCGCGCTCGATCGCAACGGTCTGCGTCCCTGCCGGTACAAGATCACGACCGACGGGCTGCTCGTGGCCGCCTCCGAGGCGGGGGTCGTCGACCTCGCGCCCGAGACGGTGCGCGAGAGCGGCCGCCTCGGCCCGGGCGAGCTGATTGCGGTGGACACGCGCCGCGGCACGATCCTCCACAACGGCGCGGCGAAGCGCGAAGTCGCGGAGCGCCGTCCCTACGCGCGGTGGGTGGCGCAGACCCTGCGGACGCTCCCACTCGAGCCATGGCGGCGAGCGCTCCCCGGGCCCGACGACGTGGCGCGCCGCCACGCCTTCGGCTACGGCTACGAGGACTTGCGCTACGTGCTCGAGCCGATGGGGGAGAAGGCGCAGGATCCCGTGTGGAGCATGGGCGACGACACACCGCTGCCGTCGCTATCGCACCAGGCGCAGAGCCTCTACACGTATTTCCGTCAGCGCTTCGCGCAGGTGACGAATCCGGCAATCGACCCAATCCGCGAAGCGCGCGTGATGTCGCTGCGGATGCACCTGGGGCGCCGCGGCTCGCTCCTGGCCGAGCGTCCGGGAGGGGCGGCCGGCCTGCGCCTGGTGCGACTGGAGCACCCGGTGCTGCTCTCCGAGGACCTCGACGCGCTCCGCAACGTGGCGGGGGTGCAGGCAATTACGATCCCGGCACTGTGGCCGGCCCATACCACGACAGAAGCCCTGCGCCCCGCCATCATCGCCGTGTGTCGCGCCGCGGCGCGCGCGGTGCACCAGGGCGCGCGCATCGTGATCGTGAGCGACCGTGGCTGCGACGCGCGGCGGGCGCCGATCCCGCTGTTGCTCGCGATCGGGGCGGTGCACGCGCACCTCGTCCGCAAAGGGCTGCGTCAGCGCGTCGGCCTCGTGGCCGAAGCGGGGGACGCGTGGGACGTGCATCACTGCGCCGCGCTCATCGGCTATGGCGCCGAAGCGGTGCGCCCCTGGCTCGCCACCAAGACGGTGCGCGCCGAGGGGGGGGACCCGGTCAAGTACCGCGCGGCGCTCGAACAGGGGCTGCTCAAGGTCCTCGCCAAGATGGGGATCTCGACCCTCAGCTCGTATTGCGGCGCGCAGATTTTCGAGGCCCTGGGATTGGGCGCCGAGGTAATCGACCAGTGCTTCCCGGGAACGGCCTCGGCGATCGGCGGGATCGGGTTCCAGGAAATTGCCGAGGACGTGTTGGTCCGACATCAGGCGGCGTTCCCGCCGCCGGAGCACGAGCCCTCGAACGCGCCGCTCCCCGATCGCGGCCGCGTGCGGTTTCGCCGCGACGGCGAGCAGCACGCCTGGGCGCCTGGCGTGGTCAGCGCGCTTCGCCAGGCGGTACAGACGGAGGCCCGGGACGACTACGCCATCTACACGAAGCAGGTGGCGGCGCGCGACCCATCGAGCCTGCGCGATCTGCTCGAGCTGCGCCGAGCGGAGGGACCGATCATCCCGCTGGCGGAGGTCGAGCCGGTCGAAGAGATCCGCCGGCGCTTCATCTCCACCGCGATGTCGCTCGGCGCCCTGTCACCCGAGGCGCACGAGACGCTCGCCATCGCGATGAACCGCATGGGGGCGCGCTCCAACTCGGGCGAGGGCGGCGAAGACCCGACGAGCTTCGAGCCCCGACCCAACGGCGACCGCGCCGACAACCGCATCAAACAGGTCGCCTCGGCGCGCTTCGGCGTGACAACCGAGTACCTGGCGCGCGCCGACGAGCTGGAGATCAAAATCGCGCAGGGGTCGAAGCCCGGAGAGGGCGGCCAGCTCCCCGGCCACAAAGTCACCGAGCTGATCGCGCGGCTGCGCCACACAGTGCCGGGAGTGCCGCTGATCTCGCCGCCGCCGCATCACGACATCTACTCGATCGAGGACCTGGCGCAGCTGATCTACGACCTGAAACAGGTGAACCCCCGCGCGCGGGTCGGGGTCAAGCTCGTGGCCGAAGCGGGCGTCGGGCGCGTGGCCGCGGGGGTCGCGAAGGCCTACGCGGACTACGTGCTCATCTCGGGGCACAACGGCGGCACCGGCGCGTCGCCGTTGTCGTCGATCAAGCACGCCGGATCGCTCTGGGAGCTGGGGGTCGCGGAGACCCACGCCATTCTGATCGAGAACGGCCTGCGGGAGCGCATCGAAGTGCGCACCGACGGCGGCATCCGGACCGGCCGCGACGTGGTCCTGGCGGCCGTGCTCGGCGCCGAGGTCTACGGATTCGGCTCGGCGGCCCTCGTCGCCATTGGATGCGTCATGGCACGGCAGTGTCATCTCAACAGCTGCCCCACGGGAATCGCCACCCAGCGCCCGGAGCTGCGCCAAAAGTTCCGCGGCACGCCCGAGCAGGTCATCGCCTATTTCACGATGATCGCCGAGGAAGTGCGGGAGCTGCTCGCGGCGACCGGACACCGCAGCCTGGACGAGATCATCGGCCGCACCGACCTGCTGCAGCGCGTCGAACGGGCCGACGCGCCGCGCGCGCAGATGCTCGATCTCGCCCTGCTGCTCCAGCCGTCACCGACCGCGTTCGTCCGGCGCCCTCGTCATACGGGCCGCAGCGAGCGGCCGGGAATCGAGTCGTTGGACGAGGCGATCCTGGGAACGCTCGAGCGGCGACTGGAAAGCGGCCAGCCGTTCGTGGGCAGTTACCGCATCGGCAATCACCACTTGAGCGTCGGCGCCCGGATCGCCGGTCGTATCGCCACGCGACGCGCGGGCGGGGGCGCCGGCCTCCCGGCGGGCGCGGTGCGGCTCAAGTTCCGCGGCAGCGCCGGACAGAGCTTCGGATCGTTCGCGCTCCCCGGGATGCTCCTCGAGCTCGTGGGCGAGGCCAACGACTACGTCGGGAAGGGGCTGTCCGGCGGCGAGATCGTCATCCGTCCTTTCGCGGACGCGGCCTACGCGGCGACGAACCACGACCACGTGATCGTCGGCAACACGGTGCTCTACGGCGCGACCGCGGGCCGGCTGTTCGCCGCCGGGAGCGCCGGGGATCGGTTCGCGATCCGCAATTCCGGTGCGGTGGCGGTCGTCGAAGGCGCTGGCGATCACTGCTGCGAGTACATGACCGCCGGCACCGTCGTCGTGCTCGGCAGCGTGGGGAGGAACTTGGGCGCCGGCATGTCGAACGGGGTCGCCTATGTCCTCGACCCGGAGAACACACTCACTGCCTCTTGTAATCGCGAGTCCGTGACCGTTATGGAGCTGGACCCCGAAGACGAGGGAGCGCTGCGGGATCTCATCCGCGCGCACCTCGATCGCACGAAGAGCCCGCGCGCCCGCGCGATGCTCCGCGACTGGGGCCGCTATCGCGCCGCCTTCCGCGCGGTGCGGCCGCACCATGCGGTCGCGGTACCGGCGCGCGAATCCGGATCCCCAGCCACCGCACGCTGACCTCCCCGGTCGCGACCGGGGAGAGCGGATGGTAGTGTTATCCTCGATGCCCGCCTCCGCCCCTGCCCCCGCTCCGCAGAAGTTCGTGGTCGGCCTCGTGCAGATGCGCATGACGGCAGACCCCGCGGCCAACCTCGAGACGGCGATCGCACGTGTGCGTGAAGCCGCTGCTCGTGGGGCGCGGCTTATTTGCCTGCCGGAGCTGTTTCGGACGCAGTACATCGCCCAGCGCGAAGACCACGACGCGTTCAACCTCGCCGAGCCGATTCCCGGTCCGAGCACGGAGGCGCTTGGCAAGGCCGCGCGTGAGGCGCAGGTCGTGATCATCGCGCCGCTGTTCGAGCGTCGGGCCGCGGGCTTGTATCACAACACCGCGGCCGTGATCGACACCGATGGCCAGGTCCGCGGGATCTACCGCAAGATGCACATCCCCGACGACCCGGCGTACTACGAGAAGTTCTACTTCGCCCCGGGCGACCTCGGGTTTCGGGCGTTCGACACTGCGGTCGGGCGCATCGGCGCTCTAGTATGCTGGGACCAGTGGTACCCGGAGGGTGCGCGTCTCACCGCGCTCCAGGGGGCGAACATCCTGTGCTATCCCACGGCGATCGGCTGGCACCCGGCGGAGAAAGCCCAATACGGAGCGCAGCAGCTCGACGCCTGGCGTACGATCCAGCGCAGCCACGCCATCGCCAACGGGTGTTACGTGGCGGCGGTGAACCGCGTGGGCCTGGAGCGGCCCAACGGCCGGGGCGAGGGCGGGATCGAGTTCTGGGGGAGCTCGTTCGTGGTCGATCCCTTTGGGGTGGTGGTCGCGGAGGCGCCGGCCGACCAGGAAGCGATCCTCACTGTCGAAATCGACATGGCGCGGGTCGAGGAGACGCGGCGGCACTGGCCATTCCTGCGGGACCGGCGGGTGGACGCCTACGCCGGTCTCGACCGCCGCTTCCTTACCGACTGACTCGGGTGGTGCCAGCCGCGCAGGGCTTTCGCATGCCCGCCGAGTGGGAGCGGCACGCGGCGACCTGGCTCGCGTGGCCGCACAACCGGACCGACTGGCCCGGCAAGTTCACGGTCATCCCCTGGGTGTACGGCGAGATCGCGCGGCGGCTTGCTCCCGGCGAGACGTTGCGGATCCTCGTCAATTCCGCCGAGCACGAGCGCGGCGCCCGCCGGGTGCTGAGCCGGGTGGGCGCCCCGCTCGAGCGAATCGAGTTCCTCCGCTGGCCCACGGATCGCAGCTGGACGCGCGACTACGGACCGATCTTCGTGCGGCGCGAGGGCTCCCTTCCCGAGATAGCGGTCGCGCGCTTCCGCTTCACTGCCTGGGCCAAGTACGCGAACTGGAAGCGCGACGACCGGATCGCCGAGCGCGCGGCGCAGCGCTTCAAGCGACAGCTCATCACGATCACCCACCGGGGACGGGACGTCGTGCTCGAAGGCGGCAGTATCGATGTGAACGGGAGCGGCACGCTGCTCACGACCGAGGAGTGCCTTCTCGACCCCGTGGTCCAGACTCGCAATCCGGGGATGACACGGGCCGAGTACGAGGCCGTGCTGCGGGATGCGCTCGGCGCCGCCAACGTCCTGTGGCTCGGCAACGGCATCGCCGGCGATGACACGCATGGCCATGTGGATGATCTTTGCCGTTTCGTGAACCCGACCACCGTCGTGGCGTGCACCGAGCACCACTTCAGCGACGAGAACTATCGTGCCCTTTCCGAGAACCGCGAGCGTCTCGCCGGGATGCAAACCGAGGATGGCTCCAAGCTGGAGGTGGTGGAGCTGCCGATGCCCGAGCCGCTCGTCTTCGAAGGCCGCCGCCTCCCGGCGAGCTACGCCAACTTCTACATCGGCAATGCCGCGGTCCTGGTGCCCACGTTCAACGACCCCGCCGACCGCCAAGCCCTGGGAATCCTGAGCGAAGTGTTCGACCGGCCGGTCGTCGGCATTCACGCCGTGGATCTCGTATGGGGGCTGGGTACCCTGCACTGCCTGACGCAGCAGGAGCCCGAACCCGGGCTCGAATAATGAGACGACCAACGGCCTGGGTTCGCCGAAACCCGCTGTTTCGGACTGTGGCGAGCCTGTGTCGCCAGTACCTGAAGTGGTACGGCAATGCGAGCTACAAACCCGAAAAAAACGGGGAGCGGTGGCTGCTCGAGCAGCTCGGGAGTGAGGGGTTCGCGACGATCCTCGACGTAGGGGCCAATGTGGGGAAGTGGACCACGCTTGCCGCGCGCGTGTTTCCGGCCGCCGCGATCTACGCGCTCGAGATCGTACCCGCCACCTGTGAGCGGCTTCGCGCCGCCACAGCGCAGCTCCCCCGGGTCAAGGCCCTCAATCTCGGACTCGCGGAGCGGACCGGTACCCTCCCCATCCGCTATCATCCGTCCGCCAGCGCACACGCCACGTTCACCGAATACCCCCACGGCTGGATGGGGGGGGGCGAAACAATCGACTGTCCTGTCACCACGGGTGACGAGCTGCTCGCCGCGCA
>Ga0075434_100000232_pt1 | contig 38374 bp, 40 predicted proteins | sample RhiMethybrSRZTD3_FD_75298 | JGI IMG/M metagenome (GOLD analysis project Ga0075434, IMG submission 75298) | Populus rhizosphere microbial communities from Tennessee, USA - Rhizosphere MetaG P. TD hybrid SRZTD3 | ecosystem: Host-associated > Plants > Roots > Rhizosphere > Soil | place: USA...
TGCATGACGATCCGCGCTGGCAGCAACTCATGGTCGAGCCGCTGGCGGTCAATTCATGACGGAAACCTGGAGAAGAGGATTGATGAGGAAGAATGGAACGTTGCTCGCCATGGGCATGGCGCTGGTCACCGGCGCAGCCGCAGGCGAAACGCCGCAATCCACCCGCGATGAGGCGCGCGACATCTTCGCCCATGTGATCAGTTTCAACACGGCCCTCGGCTCGAAGCAGGTTCCCGCGATGGCGGAATACCTGGCTGAAAAGTTTCGCTCAGCAGGATTTCCGGCAGGTGACGTCCACGTCATTCCGCAGGGCGAGACGGCTGCCATCGTCGTGCGCTACCGCGGTGACGGCGGCGGAGGCCGTCCAGTCCTCCTGCTCTCGCACATGGACGTGGTGACGGCGCGACGCGAAGATTGGGAGCGCGATCCTTTCACCCTGGTGGAAGAGAACGGGTTCTTCTTCGGCCGCGGCACCCTCGACATCAAGGGAGAGCTGGCGCTCCTCACGACGACGTTCCTTCGGCTCAAGTCCGAGAACTACGTGCCGAAGCGCGATCTCATCATCGCCTTCACCGGCGATGAGGAGACGTCCGGCGCAAGTGCGGAGGACCTCGTCAAGAATCACCGCGACCTGATCGCTGCCGAATTTGCGCTCAACAGCGACGGGGGCGGCGGCGTCCTGGATGAGGCGACCGGTAAGCCCGTCGTTTCTTTCATACAGGGCGCGGAAAAGACTTCTGCGAGCTATTCCCTCACCGTGCATGCTGCCGGCGGGCACAGCTCCCAGCCTCGCGAACCCAACGCGATCTACCAGTTGGCGGATGCACTCAAGGCGATACAGGCATATCGCTTTCCCGTCATGTCGAACGAGTGGACGCTCCAGAGCTTTGCCGCCTCCGCCAAGCGGACGCCGGGCGACCTGGGCGTTGCGATGGGGCGATTCGCTGCGAATCCCTCGGACGAATGGGCTGCCAACGTGCTCTGGCAGAGCCCGCCGAACATCGGGCGCACGCGCACGACCTGTATCGCGACGATGATCGAAGGTGGACACGCCGACAATGCACTGCCCCAGACGGCGACGGCGACGGTCAACTGCCGCGTGTTCCCCGGAATGTCGCTGGCGACGGTGCTCGATACGCTGAAGCGCCTCGCCGGCGATGCCGTCGAAGTCAAGCCGTTGTACGACCCCTATGTGTCAGAAGCGTCGCCGCTCCGCCCGGATGTCATGTCCGCGGCAGAAACCGCACTGAAGAGCACGTATCCCGGTGTGCCTCTCGTTCCTGACATGGCCCCGTTTGGCACGGATGCAGTCCCATTTCGTGCGGGCGGCATCCCGACCTACGGCCTGACCTCCGTGTTCATAAAGGGGAGCGACCATTTCGCGCACGGCCTGAACGAACGAGTGCCGGTACGTTCTTTCTATACCGGCCTCGATTTCTACTACATCCTGCTCAAGACGGTCGGATCCAAAGACTGATTGCGACGCGACTATCAGGGCCGCCCGGCAGTGCTCTGCTGGCTCGGTTTCCCGTCGCCCCAATGACGGGCCGACCTGTCCATCAAGCGCAGGTACCTGTTGTTCTGGATGAGGTGCCGCACCAGTTCCATCACGACGTAGCCTAGGAGAACGGCCAGCGTCCATTCGAGCCACTCGGGCAGCACATGGACCACGATGGTCTTGCGCGGCAGGATTCCGTAGAGATTCCTGAGTGCCCGGTGCTCGACCGTCTGGTAGGTGGTCATCAGCATCACGAGCGATCCCGCGAGATAGCCGACGAAGTTGCTGAGCGTCGTGTTGACGCACAGCTGACGCAGCTTCCCGACGCTGAAGGTCTTGCGGAGGAATTCGCCCATGATGTGGGGTGAAGACTAAGCACCCCGGCACCTCGAGCGCGAGCCGGACTTCACAAAATCGGGGTGTCCCCGGGAAGGTCGATCACGTGGCCCGGGCGACATAATCACGGGCGGCTGTATCCAAATCACGGCCGACCACGGCCCGTCCTACAGCGAGAATGCAATGCCGCCGATATGAGCCAACATCCGCCTACGCGATGTAAGCAGTATGAGCAAAGCCGCACCACTGACCGTGCTGCTGACTGCATCTTGGGCGGCGGGAGCCAACGCAGCAACTCCGCAATACAAGCTCACTGACCTAGGCGCGATGCCCGACAACCTGATTCTCTTCACGGGCAAGGGCCTGGATTTCAATTCCAAGGGCCATGTTGCCGCTGCGAGCGACAATAATCCGGACATCATTGCCCAGATATTCGTACCCGGGGACGGCGTCATCGACACGAACGCGACCCTGGGCGGCGCATCGTCAATCGCGTTCGCGATTAATGAGTCCGATCACCTGACTGGCATGTCTGAAACCGCGAGCGGAGAATTTCACGCCTTCCATTGGGATGGCGGCAACATGATCGACCTCGGAACGCTCGGGGGCGCGACCTCGTATGGATTGGCGATGAACGATTCAAGCCAGGTGACCGGCGGTGCCGAAATCGAAGGCGGCGTCGTACATGCATTCTTTTGGGACGGCAGTTCGATGCAAGACATCGGCAGCCTGGGCGGTGAGCTGACCGACGGTCGTGGAATTAGCAGGAATGGCCTCGTGACCGGCATAGGAACAATGCCGGAAAATCGAAACGAACATCATGCATTTCTCTGGGATGGAACCTCGATCGTGGATCTGGGAACGCTCGGTGGACCTACGTCGTCCGGCGAGGCCGTCAATGACCAGGGCAAGGTCGCAGGATGGTCTTCGCTGGCTGACGGGATCGACCACGCGATCCTTTGGGACGGATCGCAATTGATCGACTTGGGCGTTTTGGACGGCCACCAAAGGTCCATCGCACATTCGATCAACTCCGACGGCGTTGTCGTTGGCTCGTCGAGCACGCGAACAGGCGACGATGAGCGCGCGTTCGTCTGGAAAGATGGCGTCATGGCTGCATTGCCGTCGCCATACATATTTTCAGAGGCCTGGTTTGTCAGCGACGATGGCGTGATTTTCGGTGACGCCATCGTCGATCCCGAACTAGCGGGCCGGATCGTGCGATGGGATCCCATATCCAGAGAGGTCGCGATCGACGTCAAGCCTGGGGACAAGTCGAACAGGCTCAATCCCAAGGCGCGCGGCTACGTCTGGGTTGCCATCCTGTCCGATACGGATTCCGCGTCACCGTTCGACCCTTTGTCGGAGGTGGACATCGCGACGGTTCAATTGGGTCCCGACGGCGCCAGGCCCGTGCGCTCCAGGGTCATGGACGTCAATCGAGACGGGCTTGAAGACCTGTTGCTGCATTTTGCCCAAGCGGATACAGGCATCCCGTGTGGCAGCAGTGAAGCGACCTTGTTCGCCGAAACGCGCAGCGGCGAAACATTTGCAGGGACCGATTCGCTGCAGACAGTGGGCTGCAGATGAAAATGCGTAATTAGGGCAGTACGGACGTCCACCTCGACGCCCGCCGCGTCACGCGGCTCTCGGCCGTCTCTTCTTCATAGGTCATGGTCTTCGCGGCCGGCAACCCCTCCGGCTGCGGGTCGAGTGCGCGGATGTTCATGACGAAGAGCACCTGGCCGCCCTCCTCCATGATCGCGCCGAGGTAGCCGCCGCAGCGGCTGCAAAAAACAAAGTCCGCCGTCTTGTGCCCGAAGCGGTAGCGCGAGAGCGCCGATGGGTCCTTGTGCATGAAACGGAGGCTGCCCGCGGGATCCGACGTGTAGATGGCGCCGTGCTTGGCGCAGAAGCTGCATTCGCAGGCACGCACGAACCAGTCGCCGACCGGTTGCTTCGTTTGATACTCGAATCCGACCGCGCCGCAATGGCAGTTGCCGCGATAGGTGGTCATTTACGGATGCTCGAAGGCAGGCGCTCGAACTCGGCGGCCGGCGGCATCGCCTGCAGCGCCTCCAGGAGATCATCCGGCGGCGCGATCAGCTTGCGCTTCACGAGGTCGAGCCACCCGCCCTCGCTCGTGATGCGCGCAGTGAGCTTGCCGTCCCCGTTCAGGATCTCGTTGCGGAGGCGAAAGCGCGAGCCGTCGGCGGCGAGGCCGGCGAGCTCGAGCGTCACGGTGATCGGCTCGAGCAGCCCGATCTCACGGAAGTACTCGAGCTCATCGCGGCGCACGACCGGGCCGATGCGCCGCTTCGCGAACTCGGTCACCGGGAAGCCGTGCTCCTTGAAGAAGCCCATGCGCGCGTCCACACACTTGGTGAGGTAGGCGAAGTTCGCCATGTGGGCGTTCGCGTCCATGTCCGCCCACGAGGCGAACGTCGATATCGAGAACGCCTGCCGCGTCATGTCCAGCAATGGAAGTTGAGCTTGTTGCCGTCGAGGTCGCGGAAGTAGGCGCCGTAGTAGTTGTCGCCTCGGTCACCGGGCGGGCCCTCGTCGGACGCGCCGAGCGACATCGCCTTCTTGTAGAGGGCGTCCACCTGTGCCGGGCTCTTGACTTCGAATGCGACCATGCAGCCGTTGCCGACCGTCGCCGGCTTCTTGTTGTACGGCTGCACCAGCGCAAAGCCCGGCTTCCCTTCAGCTTGTTTCCAAGCGACGAAGGTCCCGTAGTCCATGACGCGCTTGGCGCCGAGGTCAGTCATCAGCGCGTCATAGAACCCCAGCGCGCGATTCCAGTCGTTCGTGCCCACGCATGCATACCCGATCATGGTGTCTCCCCCATCAGTGGAGTGCGTTGAAAAAGCCGCGGAGCCTGTCCGCGTCCAGGCGGCCATTGGGCCTCAAACCGCTGCAGACGTCGAGGCCTGCGGGCTGCACTCGCTCGAAGGCCTCGCGTGCGTTGCCGGGATTGAGCCCGCCGGCGAGTAACACGGGAATTTCGACGCTTTCGACGATGCGGCGGCTCGTATTCCAATCGTGCACACGACCCGTACCGCCCAACTCCTTGACCGCCAGCCGCGGGTTGCCGGAGTCCAGCAGGAGCGTGTCGACGAACGGCGCCAAGGCCCGCGCTTCGTCGACGGACTCCGGGCCGGTCACGTGGATCACCTGCACGAGCCGCGTGTCGGGAAGCAGTTTCCGCAGTCGCCGGAGCTCCGGCTCGGCAACCGCATCGACGAGCTGCACGGCCGTCGTGCCGCAGCGGCGGTGCTGTGCGGCGATTTCCTCGGCGTCGACCAGGCACGTGAGCAGGAAAGTCTCGGTCGGTGGCGGCACAGCGGCCGCGATGGCGGTGATCGCTGCCTCCGGGATCGGCCCGGGGCCGCTCGGCATCGCCGAGACGAGCCCGATCGCGGATGCGCCTGCGCCGACCGCGAGGCGTGCCTCGCCGAGATCCGCGATGCAGCAGACCTTCACGAAGGGAACGGCCACGTCAGTCCCAGCGATTGGAGTTCTGGTCGAAGTCCTTGTTCTGGGGACGCACGACGCAGAAGCGCTGGCCAGTCGGCGCTTCCATGACGACCCAGGTCTGGATCTTCTTGAGGCGCTTCGCGCCGAGCTGCTCGAGACGCCGGACTTCGGCCTCGATGTCGTCGGCCTCGATGTCGAGGTGCACGCGGCTGTCATGGTCGACGGTCTGCACTTCGATGTGCAGCCGCTCGTCCGGGACTTTCAGCTTGACGTAGCTGTCGCCCTCCTGGCCCGGCAGGATCTCGGTCGCCATGCCGAGCGCCTTCGACCAGAAGCGCGCCGCACCGTGGAGGTCTTCCGTGCGGCAGTCGATGATGAATCCCGCGAGCCGGCTCTTGTGCATGGCTTACTTAACCTCCGCCCGCCGCGATTGGCAATTCCATGTAGATGTCACAGCGCGCGTACTCCGTGCGGTTGGGGTCGACTGCGCGACGGAATCCCAAGCGCTCGTAAAGGCGCAGCGCATTGTCGAGTTTGGTGTTGGACTGCAGGAAAACCGAGCGTCCGCCCTGCTTGGCGACCCACCGCACCCCGGCTGCACCGAGCATCTCGCCGATGCCGCGTCGCTGGTGCGTCGCTGCAACCGCCATCTTGGCGAGCTCATATCGCTCGTCCGACACGCGCACCATGGCGACCGTGCCGACGACCGCCGCTCCGTCGAGCGCGAAGAAGATCATGCCGCCCTTCGCGATGATCGCCTGCTCGGGGTCGTCGAGCACCTTGAGGTCCGCCGCCTCGACCTTGAACAGGCGCTCGATCCAGTCGAAGTTGAGCCGTCGAAAATCCGCGGCGTATTCCCGGCTGAACGGAACCACGCGGATCCCGCTCATGCGCGCCGGGCCTTCCACTCGCGGTTCAGCAGCCCGAGGAAAACCGAGTCCTGGATGTCGCCCTCCACGTCCCAGCGCTCGCGCAACAGGCCCTCGTGCTGGAAGCCGAGCTTGCCGAGGATCGCCAGCGAGGCGGCGTTCCGTGGATCGACGTCCGCCTCCAGGCGGCGGAGGTTCATCGGCCCGAACACATAATCAAGAAGCGATCGGAGCGCCTCGCCCATGTAGCCTTTCCTCCAGTGCTCGCTCTTGAGCGCGTACCCGATTTCGCCACAGCGGTTCTTCGCGTGGATGTGGAAGATCGTGCAGGTGCCGAGGAGCCGGCCATCCTCCTTGCGCTCGACGCCCCACTGGAAGCCGGACTTCTCCGCAAACTGCCGGTAGACACGCATGAGGAGGTCTTCGGCTTCCGCTCGATCCTTCATGGCGGGCGACGACCAGTAGCGCATCATCTTGCGGTCCGAGAAGACTTCGAACAGGCCTTCCACGTCCGCTTCGACGAGCTGGCGCAGCCGCACGCGTGGCGCGTCGATCGTCGGCACCCCGTCTCCGTCGATCATGCGCGCAGCATCTCTTCGTAGACCGCGAGATCAGCGGCCGAGAAGCAGCAGAAGATCACCTCGCGCAGGCGCCGGGCGTAATGGAGGAACTCCCGCGTGGTGTCGACCGCAATCCGCGCCGCCGGCTTCACGGGATAGCCATAGACGCCGGTGCTGATCGACGGAAAGGCGATGGTCGTGCAGACGGCGACCTCCGCGATCTCGAGCGAACGGCGATAGCAAGAGGCGAGCAACTCCGGCTCGTTGCGGTCGCCGCCGCGCCAGACCGGCCCGACCGTGTGAATCACGTGCCGCGCGGGCAGCCGGTAAGCCGAGGTCATCTTTGCATCGCCCGTCGCGCAGCCGCCGATGCGGCGACACTCGGCGAGGAGCTCCGGTCCCGCCGCGCGGTGGATCGCACCATCGACGCCGCCGCCGCCGAGCAGCGACTCATTGGCGGCGTTGACAATCGCGTCGACCGCGAGCGTCGTAATGTCGGCTCGGATGGCGCGCAGGGTGGGCGGATCGACGATCATTCAGGCGACCCGCGCTTCGAGGTCGTACTCCGACGCCGCCGTGATCACGACGTCGGCGAACTCGCCGACCGGCAGCGCAGCGGCCCCACGGCCTCGGATACGGACGACGCCATCGATTTCCGGCGCATCCGCCTCGCTTCGCGCGATCGCGGTCTTGTCCTCGACAGCGTCGACAAGCACGCGCATCGTCCTGCCGACGCGGGCCGCCAGGCGGCGCGCGCTGATCTTCTGCTGCGCCTGCATGAAGCGGTGCCAGCGCTCTTCCTTCACCTCGTCCGGCACCGGGTCCGGCAGCGCGTTCGCGGCGGCGCCTTCGACCGGCGAATAGCGGAAGCAGCCGACGCGGTCGAGCTCGGCGGCCTCGAGCCAGTCAAGCATGACCTGGAAGTCATCCTCGGTCTCGCCCGGGAAGCCAACGATGAAGGTGCTGCGGAGCGTCAGCTGCGGGAGCTGTTCGCGCCAGCGCCGGATGCGCGCGAGCGTGTTCACCGCGTGTGCAGGCCGACGCATCAGCTTCAGGATGCGCGGGCTCCCATGCTGGAACGGCACGTCGAGGTAGGACAGCACCTTGCCCTCCGCCATGAGCGGGATGACCTCGTCCACATGCGGATACGGATAGACGTAATGCAGGCGCACCCAGGGACCGAGCTCGCCGAGCTCGCGCGCGAGGTCGATGAAGCGGCTATTGATCTCGCGGCTTCCCCAAGGCTCGGCCCGGTACTTGAGATCGGCACCGTAGGCGCTCGTGTCCTGCGAGATCACGAGGAGCTCCCGCACGCCGGCGTTCTTGAGGCGAATCGCCTCGTTCAGCACCTGCCCGATCGGGCGACTCGCGAGGTCGCCACGCATCGAGGGAATGATGCAGAAGCGGCAACGGTGATTGCAGCCCTCGGAAATCTTGAGATAGGCGTAGTGCCGCGGCGTGAGACGCACGCCCTGTGGCGGCACGAGGTCCATGAACGGGTCGTGCTTCGGCGGCAGGTGCTCGTGCACCGCGCCGACGACTTCCTCGTAGGCGTGCGGGCCGGTGACCTTGAGCACCGCCGGGTGGCGCTCGGTGATCTTCTCGGGCTTGGCGCCGAGGCAGCCGGTGACGATCACGCGCCCGTTCTGCGCGAGCGCCTCGCCAATGGCGTCGAGCGACTCGTGCACGGCGTCGTCGATGAATCCGCAGGTGTTGACGACGACGAGGTCGGCCGCGTCGTAGGTGGGCGCGACCTCATAGCCCTCGGCGCGAAGCTGCGTGAGGATGCGCTCGGAGTCCACGAGTGCCTTGGGGCACCCGAGGCTCACGAAACCGACGCGGGGACTCCTGCTGGCCACGCTGTATTTTACCGGTAGAATCAGGGGCATGCGCTTCACGAAGATGCACGGGCTTGGCAACGACTTCATCATCTTCGACGCACCCGCCGGCGGCGTTCCGTCAGCCGACGTCTTCCGCCGCCTCGCCGACCGCTTTACGGGCATCGGCTTCGACCAGGCCCTGATGCTGGAGCCGGCCCGCAAGCCCGGCACCGCCGTCTTCTACCGGATCTTCAACGCCGACGGGCGCGAGGTCGAGCAGTGCGGCAACGGCGCGCGCTGCATCGCCCGGTTCATCCGCGAACGTGACGGCAAATCCGGCGGCGAGCTCGTGCTCGACAGCACCGGCGGCCTCGTCCAGACCCGGATGCAAGGCGAGCAAGTATCCGTCACGATGGGGGTGCCCAACTTCGATCCCGCCTCGCTGCCCTTCGAGGCGAGCGGGGAAGCTTATGTCTATCCGCTGTCCGTCGGCGCGAGCGAGGTCGAGATCGGCGCCGTCTCGGTCGGCAACCCGCACGCCGTGATGCGCGTGCCCGCCGTCGCCGACGCGCCGGTTGCCCGCCTCGGGCCGGCAATCGAGCACCATCCGCGCTTTCCGAAGCGCACGAATGTCGGATTCATGGAAGTCGTGGACCGGGGTCACGTTCGGCTCCGGGTGCACGAGCGGGGCACGGGCGAGACCCGCGCCTGCGGCACCGGCGCCTGCGCCGCGGTCGCGGTCGGACGCCGGCACGGCCTCCTCGACGAAAATGTGCGAGTGGACCTCCCGGGCGGCCGTCTCGACATACAATGGGCCGGACCAGGGGAGCCGATCTGGATGACCGGGCCGGCGGAACGGGCTTTCGAGGGAGAAGTGAAGATATGACGACAAGACCGGTGCGCGGCGTCGAGATCGCAGAGATCGACGAGTCCGCCGTCGCCTCTTACCTGTCCGCGACACCCGAGTTCTTCGATCGCCACGCGCAGCTGCTCGCGAAAATCCGGCTTCCGGATTCGCGCGGCGGCCCGTCCACCGTCTCCCTGCTCGAGCGCCAGGCCGAGGTGCTGCGCGAGCGCAACCGGCAGCTCGAGCGCAAGGTGAAGGATTTCGTCGACGTCGCGCGCGAGAACGACGCGCTCGGCAGCCGCGTGCTCGGCATGGCGCGACGCCTGATCAGTGCGCGCGACAACGCGGCCCGGATCGCGGCGATCGAGTCGGCACTGCGCGAGGATTTCGGGGCCGGCCAGTCGGTGCTGGTGCTGACGACGGCGCGGGCGCCGCAGGGTCTCGCCGAGAGCCGGTTCCTGCGCATCGTCCCGATCGAAACACCGGAGCTGCGCTCCTTCGAGACGCTGTTCAGCGCCGGCAAGCCGCGCTGCGGCCAGCTCCGGGACTCGCAGCGCGAGTTCCTGTTCGGCGCGGACGCGCCGGAGGTCGGCTCGGTCGCGCTCGTGCCGCTCGGCGTCAAGGGGAGCCTCGGCCTCCTCGCCTGCGGGTCGCACGACACTCACCGCTTCAATCCGACCATGAGCACGGACTTCCTCGCGCACGTCGGAGAGCTGATCGCCGCCGCACTCGCCGGGGACTGATGCAGCCGAAGGCGGCCGTATGGATCGGGCGCTACCTGGCCCACCTCAGGACCGAGCGCCGCCTGTCGCCCCATACGGAAGCCGCCTACGAGCGTGACCTCGCCGCGCTCGTCGCGTACTGCGATGGCGAGAAGATTCCCGCCTGGAAGCAGCTCGACAATTTCCACATCCGCACCTTCGCCGCGCGCGAGCACCGCGACGGCCTGAATCCGCGCAGCGTGCAGCGGCGCCTGTCTGCGCTCCGCGGATTCTTCAACTACCTGATCCGCGAACAGGTACTGGACTCGAACCCGGCCGCGGACATCCGCGCGCCGAAGGCGGCCAAGCGCCTGCCGAAGACGCTGGATGTCGACCAGGTCGCGACGCTCCTCGAGCGCAAGCCGACCGATGCGCTGTCCTGCCGCGACCTCGCGATGCTGGAGCTGCTCTATTCATCGGGCCTGCGCCTATCAGAGCTCGCGGGACTCGACGTCACCGACCTCGACCTGGCCGACCGCACCGTGCGCGTGCTCGGCAAGGGCTCGAAGACGCGCGTGCTTCCGGTCGGCGGCAAGGCCGTTGCGGCGCTCCGCGCCTGGCTCGGCGAACGCAAGTCGCTCGTGAAGGACGGCGCCGGCGCCCTGTTCGTCGGCCAGAACGGCCGGCGCCTCGGCACGCGCGCGATCCAGCGCCGCATCGGCCGCTGGGCCGCGGGCAGCGACCTCAACGTGCCGGTGCATCCGCACCTGCTGCGGCATTCGTTTGCGACCCACCTGCTCGAATCGAGCCGCGACCTGCGCGGTGTGCAGGAACTTCTCGGCCACGCCGACATCAGTACGACACAGGTTTACACGCACCTTGACTTCCAGCACCTGGCCCGCATCTATGACGAATCTCATCCGCGGGCGAAAAGGCGCAAGTAGTTGATCCCATGATCGATTCCCAGTCTCAACCGCACGGCACGACGATCCTGTCGGTGCGCCGCGGCGGGACAGTCGCCATGGGCGGCGACGGCCAGGTGACGGTCGGCAACACCGTAATGAAAGGCAACGCGAAGAAGGTTCGCCGCCTCTACGGCGACAAGGTCCTCGCGGGCTTCGCCGGCGGCACGGCAGATGCCTTCACGCTGTTCGAGCGCTTCGAGGGCAAGCTCGAGAAGTACGGGAACCTCACGCGCGCCGCGATCGAGCTCGCGAAGGACTGGCGCACGGACCGCGCGCTCCGTCGCCTCGAGGCCCTTCTCTGCGTCGCCGACAAGCAGGCCTCCTTCATCATCTCCGGGAACGGCGACGTCATCGAGCCCGAGGACGCAGTCATGGCCATAGGTTCCGGCGGCTCGTATGCACTCGCCGCCGCCCGCGCACTCGCCGCAAACACGCAGCTCTCCGCCCGCGAGATCGTCGAGCGCTCGCTCGGAATCGCCGCCGACATCTGCATCCACACGAACCGCAATTTCGTCATCGACGAGCTGGCGACGGGCTGACCATGGAGACGATGACCCCCCGCGAGATCGTCCAGGAGCTGGACAAGCACATCGTCGGCCAGGCCGCAGCGAAGCGCTCCGTCGCGATCGCGCTCCGCAACCGCTGGCGGCGCATGCAGGTCGAGGAGCCGCTGCGCCAGGAGATCACGCCGAAGAACATCCTGATGATCGGGCCGACCGGCGTCGGCAAGACTGAGATCGCGCGCCGCCTCGCGAAGCTCGCGCGCGCGCCCTTCATCAAGGTCGAGGCGACCAAGTTCACCGAGGTCGGCTACGTCGGCCGCGAGGTGGACTCGATCATGAAGGAGCTGGTCGACGTCTCCGTCAAGCTGACGCGCGAGGAGGAGATGTCGAAGGTCCGCCCGCGCGCGACGGACGCCGCCGAGGAGCGCATCCTCGACGCGATGCTGCCGAAGCTCTCGAACGGCGACGAGACACGCCAGAAATTCCGCAAGATGCTGCGTGAGGGCCAACTCGACGACCGCGAGGTCGAGATCGAGCTGCGCGCCATGCCGACCGGCCTCGAGATCATGGGACCGCCGGGCATGGAGGAGATGACCCAGCAGCTTCAGCAGGTGTTCCAGAACATGGGCGGCGGCCGCACCAAGAGCCGCAAGCTCCGCATCCGCGACGCGCTGAAGGCGCTCACGGACGAGGAAGCCGCCAAGATGGTCAACGAGGAGGAGCTGAAGACGCGCGCGCTCGCGAATGCCGAGCAGAACGGGATCGTCTTCATCGACGAGATCGACAAGATCTGCCGCCGCACGGAGACGATGGGCGCGGACGTCTCACGCGAGGGCGTGCAGCGCGACCTCCTGCCGCTCGTCGAGGGCTGCACGATCACCACCAAGTACGGCATGGTGAAGACCGACCACGTGCTCTTCATCGCCTCCGGCGCGTTCCACATGGCGAAGCCCTCGGACCTCATCCCGGAGCTGCAGGGGCGCCTGCCGATCCGCGTCGAGCTGGACGCGCTCACCGTCGGCGACTTCGAACGCATCCTGTCGGAGCCCGATGCCTCGCTCTGCGCGCAGTACACGGCGCTGCTCGCGACCGAGGGCGTGAGCGTCAAGTTCTCGAAGGACGGAATTCGCCGCATCGCCGAGATCGCCTCGTCGGTGAACGAGAAGACCGAGAACATCGGCGCACGCCGCCTGCACACCGTGATGGAGCGGTTGCTCGAGCAGGTCTCTTACGAGGCCGCGGACAAGGACGGCACGACCATCGCCGTCGACGCCGAGTTCGTGGACGGTCACCTCGGCGCGCTGGCGAAAGACGAAGACCTCTCGCGCTACATCCTCTGATGAATGCGCCGACCGGGATCACCGTCAAGCCCAAGGTCCGCGCCGTCGAGGTGAGCTGGCCGGACGGCGCGACGCACGCCCTGCCCTTCGAGTATCTGCGTGTCTACTCGCCCTCGGCCGAGGTGCGGGGGCACGGCGGCGGCGAGGGCAAGCTGGAACTCGCCAAGGAAGCGGTCCGCATCACGCAGGTCGAGCCGGTCGGCGTGTACGCCGTCCGCCTGCACTTTGACGACGGCCACAACACCGGCCTCTACACCTGGGCATACCTGCGCGAGCTCGGCGAGCAGTACGCACCGAAGTGGGCGCGCTACCTCGAGCGTTGCGAGAAGCTCGGCTACGAGCGAAAGCCCCCCGCCTGAACTGCGCGAGCAGGCGTATATTGGCTTTTGATGGTTGCACGCTGGCAGGTCGTTTTACTGTGCGTGCCCGGAGTCGTCGCTGGGTCCGCGATGGCGCAGGACAAGGCTGCCTGTCCGCTCGATTTCAAGCAGCAAACGGACTCGATGCGCGCATTCGAGCCGATCGGGACCTTTCTGGCGCGGGAACCGCGCTGCGCAAACTGCCATGGCGGGGTCAATCCTTTCATTGACGGGACCGGCGCCGATCCCGAGGATGAAAACGCGCCGACGTCTACGACCGCCCACGGTGGGGGGCGGATTCAGCGCCAGCGCGACCGGGCACCGGATGGGACGCTGCTGATCGAAAATGAATGCATGGATTGCCACAACCACCTGGCGCCGCGGCGAGACGGCTCCAAGTCCGTGTGGATGACGGCGCCGGGATTCCTGTCGTTCGTCGGCAAGGATGCGCCGACCCTGTGCAAGCAGATTAAGCGATCGACTCAGACCGCCGAGCATTTCATCGGGCATCTGGAAGACGACAACGGCGGCAACAATTTCGGCGGCACTGCGTTCAACGGTGATCGCGGACTCGACCCGGAGATTTATGACAGTCCTCCCGCCCCACCTTCCATCTCGCACGCGGCCGTGATGAGGCTCGGCCACGACTGGGTAAACGCGATGGGAGGAGAGTTCCAAGGCGATGAAAGCTGCGGATGCGAACTGACTCTGCAGGGCACTTTCGAGCAAATCGGCGAGACGTCGGTATCAGGCGCGGCCTACGGCGTCGGCATGACTGCAAATTACCGGATCAACGGCCGTGTGTTATGGGCGCCCAAGCAGGACTCAACGCAGGAGGGCACATTTGGCGACGTGTCGGCGACAATGTTGGTGCCTAAGGATGGCGAAATCTCGGTGCAAACGGTATCCACGGGAAAGAGCGTTGCGGGCAGCTGCAAGATCGAAGGATCGAAGACTTTCGCCATCAAGGATCTTCCGCCAGATGCAATGCAATGCCTCACGCTCGAGATCGCCACTGACGGGCGTTACCGGCTGATGCTCGGAATGATCAGCAGATATCTTCAGTTTCAGGCCATTCAGAATTGCTCAGCCTACGCGGCGCCCGGATTTCCGATGCCCGTTCCGGGCGGGGGAAAGCAAACCATTGTCGTGAATGACGCTGGCATCGTGATCGGACGACAGGAAGGTCAGATCGCGAACGACGGGGTCATTGGCCGAACCGCCACGCCCATCGTGATGGGGGTGCACTCGTTTACGGGGAGTTGGGAGTTCAAGGCGGCCCACTGACCCCAGAGTTCGGCGAATAACGGCTGGACCCCGTAAAATCGGGTTCCCGTGAAAACCGTCGATTTCGGCTTCGAGAAGGTCACCCCGGCGGATAAGACTGCGCGAGTGCGCGGCGTCTTCGATTCGGTCGCCTCGAACTACGACCTGATGAACGACCTCATGTCGGGCGGCCTGCACCGGCTCTGGAAGCGGTTCGCGCTTGCGCAGACCGGGCTCCGGCCGGGACAGCGCGCGCTCGACGTCGCCTCGGGCACCGGCGACCTCGGCGCGGGACTCGCGCGCCAGGTGGGGCGCGAGGGGCTTGCCGTCCTCACGGACATCAACCGCGAGATGCTCGCGCGCGGCCGCGACCGGCTCATCGACCGCGGCTTCGCGGGCGAGGTCGCCTTCGTCATCGCGAACGCCGAGAGCCTTCCGTTCCCCGACCGCAGCTTCGACTGCGTGACGATCGGGTTCGGACTCAGGAACGTCACCGACAAGCCCGCGGCGCTCGCCTCGATGCGTCGCGTCCTGCGCCCCGGCGGCCGGCTGCTCGTGCTGGAGTTCTCGAAGCCGACGATTGAGGCTCTCCGACCCGCCTACGACGCCTATTCCTTCAACATCCTGCCGCGGCTCGGCGGGATCGTCGCCGGCGACGCGGCGAGCTACCGCTACCTCGCGGAGTCGATCCGCATGCACCCGGACCAGGAGACGCTCGCCGCGATGATCCGCGACGCCGGCTTCGACGAGTGCCGCTGGCACAACCTCGCGGCCGGCATCGTCGCGTTGCACGTCGGCGTCGTGCACTAGGCCCGGCGTGAATCCCGAGCTCCTGCGCCCCCTCGAGCGCGCACTCAACCGCCAGATCGCCGCCTCCGGCCGCGCGCGCGCGCTGCTTGCGGAGCTCGACGGCCACTCGATGGAGCTCCGGTTCGCGGCGACCCCGTTCCGCGTGCGGCTTGCGGCGACCACCGACATGCTCTCCCTGCGGCCGGCCGCCGACGAAGCGGCCGACGCCGTGATCGAGGGCACGCCGCTTTCGTTCCTGCGCCTCGCGACCGGCGAGGCGACGCAGTCGATTCGCGCGGGCGGGATGGACGTGCGCGGCGATGCGGAGATCGCGGAAGGCTTCCGTCGCCTGCTCGACGCCGCAAAGCCGGACTTCGAGGAGGAGCTGTCGCGCGTCACCGGCGACGTCGCCGCGCACTACCTCGCGGGATTCGCGCGCGACGCTCTCGATTTCGGCCGCCGCGCCAGCGACGCTTTTGCGCGGAACCTCGGCGAGTACCTCACCGAGGAGAGCCGCGACCTGCCCGTGCGCCTCGAGGTCGACGAATTCCTGGAAGGCGTCGATCGACTGCGTGAGGCGGTCGACCGCCTCGAGACGCGGATCTCGGCCGCCGAACGTACGCGGGGCGCCCGGTGATCTCTTCGCGCGTGGCCGGGCGCCTCCTCACGATCCATCGCGTGCTGGTGCGCTACGGGCTCGACGACTACGTCCGCGCGACCCATCTCTACCGGCCGCTGCGCTTCGTGTTCTGGCTCTCGCCCTGGACCTGGTTCCAGCGGCGACGCGGCTCGCGCGGCGAGCGGCTGCGCCGTGCGCTCGAGGACCTCGGACCCATCTTCGTGAAGTTCGGCCAGGTCGTCTCGACGCGCCGCGACCTCCTCCCGCCCGACATCGCAGACGAGCTCGCCAAGCTCCAGGACCGCGTGCCGCCCTTCGACGGCGAGCGGGCCAAGGCGCGCATCGAGGCCTCGCTCGGCCGGCCCGTCTCGGCGCTCTTCCGGAGCTTTGAAGTCACGCCGCTCGCGGCCGCGTCGATCGCGCAGGTGCATGCCGCCGCGCTCCCCGACGGGCGCGAGGTCGTCGTCAAGGTGCTGCGCCCTGGCATGCGAGCTGCGATCGACCTCGACCTCGAGGTGCTGCACGCGCTCGCCGGCCTCGCCGAGGAGTACTGGCCCGAGTCGCGGCGCCTGCGCCCGCGCGAGGTAGTCGCCGAGTACGAAAAGACGATCCTGAACGAGCTCGACCTCATGCGCGAGGCCGGCAACGCCTCCCAGCTCAAGCGCAATTTCGCTGGCAGCGCGATGCTACACGTGCCCGAGGTCTACTGGGACCTCTGCCGCCAGGACGTCATGGTGATGGAGCGAATCCGCGGCGTGCAGATCTCCGAGGTCGCGCGCCTCAAGGAGCTCGGCACGGACATCCCGAAGCTCGCGGAGAACGGCGTCGAGATCTTCTTCACGCAGGTGTTCCGGCACAACTTCTTCCATGCCGACATGCATCCCGGCAACATCTTCGTCGACGTCAGCGACCCGAAGAACCCGCGCTACGCGGCCGTAGACTTCGGCATCGTCGGCACGCTCGACCCGCGCGACCAGCTCTACCTCGCCGGCAACTTCCTCGCTTTCTTCGAGCGCGACTACCGCAAGGTGGCTGTCCTGCACCTCGAGAGCGGCTGGGTGCCGGCTGGCACGCGCGTGGACGAGCTCGAGTCGGCCGTGCGGACTGTCTGCGAGCCCATCTTCGACAAGCCGCTCAAGGACATCTCTTTCGGCGTCGTGCTGCTGCACCTCTTCGAGATCGCGCGCCGCTACCAGATGCAGGTGCAGCCGCAGCTCATCCTGCTGCAGAAGACACTGCTCAACATCGAGGGGCTCGGACGCCAGCTCTACCCGGAGCTCGACCTCTGGAAGACGGCGCTGCCGATCCTCCGCGACTGGATGCGCGAGCGCGCAAGCCCGCGCACCCTGATCGGGAGCCTTCGCGACCACTGGCCGGACATCGCCGAGGCCATCAAGGTCCTGCCCGTGATCGCGCGGCGTGCGATCCGGCGCGCCTACGACGACGAGCTCGTCGTGCGGACGGAGACGGAATCGCTCGACCGGCTCCGCGCGGAGCTGCGGCGCGATCGGCGCCGGAGCGACTCGCTCTTCGCCGCAGGCGTCATCTTCCTCGGCGGCGTCATGTGGCTCTCGTTCGCCATGCGCCCGACCTGGCTCGGCTGGCTGCTGGCGGCCGGTGGCGCAGTATGGCTCGCACGGCGTATCGCCCGACGTTAGGTCGCCGTCACCGCGCGAGACTCGCGCCTAGCCGGCCGACGAGCTGTATGAGGTGCTCGACGTCGCCCTCGTCATTTTCGTAGTGCAGGAAGCAGGCGCGGAGCGAGGTCTTTCCGCGCACGCGCGTCGTCGGCATGTGCGCTTCGCCGCTCTCGCTCACGGCTTTCGAGATACTGTCGTTGAGCGCATTGAGCGTCGCCTCGTCGAGTCCCCGTCCCGCCGGCCGATAGCGGAAGTTCACGACCGAGAGCGACGCCGGCGCAAGCAGCTCGAAGTCCGGCAGCGCCCGCAAGCGCGCTTCCAGCAGGTTCGCAAGCCGGTTGCATCGGGTGACCAGCTCCGCGACGCCGCTCCGGCCGAGGCGCGCGATGGACGCCCAGACCTTCATCGCGCGGTCGCCGAAGGTCAGCTCGAACATGTAGTCCATCGGCCAGGGCGCTTCGCTTTCGCCGTGTGCGAGGTAGTCGGGCGTCAGCGAGAACGCCGCGCGGTGCACGGCCGGATGGCGCGTGAGCATCGCGCCGCAGTCCACCGGGACGTGCAGCCACTTGTGCGGATTGAGCGTCAACGAATCGGCGCGCGCGAGCGCCTTGAAGCGATCGGCGTAGTCGGGATCGAGCGCCGCCCAGGCGCCGAAGGCGCCGTCGACGTGCAGCCAGACGTCCTCGCCGGCGGCGATGTCCGCGATCTCGTCGAGTGGGTCGATGGCGCCGGTGTTCGTCGCGCCGCCGCAGGCGACGATCGCGAACGGCAGGTGGCCCGCCTTGCGGTCGTCCTCAATGGCGCGGCGGAGCGCGTCGGGCCGCATGCGGAACTGCTCGTCCGCTGCGATCGCGCGGAGCTGGTTCGTGCCGATGCCAAGCTGCTCTACGCACTTCTGGATAGAGGAATGGCTTTCCTCGCTCGCATAGAGGATGAGCTTCGGATGGCCGCCCTGCAGGCCCTCCGCGCGCATGTCCCAGCCGGCGCGAGCGGCCGTGCGATGCCGCGCAGCGGTCAGGGCGTTCAGCGTCGCCGCGGAGCCGCCGGTCAGCAGCAGGCACTGGCTGCCCTCGACCGGAAAGCCGACCAGCTCCATGATCCAGCGCCCGACGCTGACAAACAGGAAGATTCCCGAGCTGTCATAGCCGTCGAGGCCGGAATTCATCGTGTGGGCAACCGAGTCGGCGAGCAGCGAGATAGGTGCCGGCGGCGAGTTCACCCAGGCGTACGAGCGCTTGTGACCGATCGCGACGGGCCAGGGCATGATCTCCTTCTTCAGGAAATCCAGGATTTCCTCGGGCGACCTCCCTTTCTCCGGCAACGGCTGGCTCATGAGGCGACGGCGAACGTCGGCCGGCACGACCCGGTCGACCGGCTGCACGGGAAGGTTTCGCAGGTATTCGCCGATCATCGCGGCGGTGCGCGCGCCGAGTCGATCGAAATCCCTGCGGTCTTCGGCGAAGGGATGCATGGACGTCTGAGTCATTGGCGAAGCTGCCCGGCATATGGAGACGCGCCATACTAACCGCAGCGGAGCCACGGAACCCGAAGCGTCAGGGGGAGTCACTCATGTGGAGAGGATTGGGAGTCGTGCTCGCAATCAACCTGGCATACGCGCCCATCGCGGAGGCCCGGGATCCGCCCAGCCGCCCCGCCATTGACGCGCCCGAGCTCGCGGCGCTCGGCCCGTTCAAGGTCGGCGTCAGGACGATCTCACTGGTCGATGCGGCACAGGCCGACGTGCTCGCATTTGATCCCGCGACAGGCAAGGCACCGACGCGTGACCGCACGCTGAAGGTCGATCTCTGGTATCCCGCGACCGTCCCTGCGGGCGCGCAGCGCGAAACCTATTCCGGAAGTCTGCCGGCGGAGCCGCCGGCGCCGCCGACGAAGTTCACCATTCCCGGCATCGCCGTGCGCGACGCCGATCCCGCGGGCGGCCGCTATCCCCTCGTGATCCTCTCCCACGGCTACAGCAACGAGACCGTCGCGCTCAGCTGGCTGACCGAAAACCTTGCGTCGAAAGGCTACGTCGTCGCGGCCATCCGGCATGCGGACCCGCCCATCACCGAGCGCGACAAGTTCGTGGAGCCGCTCCTGCGCCGCCCGCTCGACATCGCCTTCGTCGCGCGCCAATTGCAGGCGAAGACTTCCGAAGTGACGGGCATCGATGGCTCGCGCGTCGCGCTCGTCGGTTACTCGATGGGCGGCTATGGCGTCCTGACGGCGGCCGGTGGCGAACTGGACCCGGCGAGTGCGATCACGCAGCTGATTCCCGGCGGGCTATTCACGCCCTATGTGCGCGGCGGCGCGCGGGCGAAGTCGCTCGCGGTCACGGGCGTCAAGGCCGTCGTCGCAATCTCGCCCGCGGGCGGATCGTTGCAGTCCTGGGGCAGCGATGGGTTGCGCGCGATCACGGCGCCCCTCCTCCTGATCGCAGGCGATCGCGACCAGACCGTCGACTACGCGAGCGGCGCGAAGTCGTTCTTCAACATGGCGACGCGCTCGAACCGGTACCTGCTCACGTACAAGGGCGGCGGGCACCGGATCGGCCTCGGTCCCGCACCGGACGAGATGCGCGGGCGGCTCTGGGACCTCGACTGGTTCGAGGATCCCGTGTGGCGCTCGGACCGCGTCGTCGGCATCAACCTGCACTTCATCACGGCTTTTCTTGATCTCTATGTGAAGGAAGACGCGACGCGCGAGGACTACCTCAAGGGCATGACGCAAGAATCCCAGGATGGCGATTGGCCGGCGTCAGCCGGGCTCTCCTACGACGCGTACAGCCCGGGCAGCGGCGGAGTCACCGTGTGGAAGGGCTTTCAGAGGGGTCACGCAGAGGGACTGGAGTTATTGCATGCAAACGTCGGCCACTAGAATTCATTTCAGCGCCTCCATCCCAATGCGCTGCAGTTCTTCCATAGCGCCTTCGACGGCACGATCTTCGTCCATCATCTTGCGATAACTTTCGAGCTGAATTGCCGAAAGCACCCCTGCCGCTGCCTTGAGCTTTTGTTGCTCAAACTCAACCTCGCTCCCAAGTACCTTCTCGTCCGCAAAAAAAGTGGGGCCTTCCATTGAGCCGCCGGTCGAACCAAGTTTAGCCTTTGTTTCCTCTTCGTATTGGCGTCGCTTTTCGTAGAGCGTGCGGATGAGTGATTCCGCCTTCTCCGCTTCAAGTGGATCACTGGAGTCAATGAGTGCATACCGCAACTCCATGACTTCGAAACGTTCCATCATGCTTGATTGATACTCTTTCCATTGCTTGAGTTTCGCTTCGCCGATTAGCGCAGCGATCGCGGAGTCCGACTCGTACTCCTTCTGCTGTTGCCTCAACCAAAAATCGGGGTCTCTTGCGAGGTCGACGGTCAGACTGTCGCGGCGTATCTGCTCTTCGTATGACAGGTCGACAATTTTTAGTGCAGTGTCTTTGGATACATTCAAGACGCGAAGAAGATTGGGATATCGGTTATCGAATGACACCGTCTCATACCGGCGCCTGGCTTCCATGTACTGCGCATTCTTGCGAAGCCGTGGATCGTTTCCGGAAAAAACCAGCCCGCGATTGAAACGCGTTTGGTCAAAAGAATCGTGGCTGGAACTGTCTGCCGTTTCTATGGGCGTCGGCATCGATGTAGGTGGCGCAGCCATTGGCTCAGCCTGTGCACGGGTCGTCGTGACCACGGATTCGACATGCGCCGCTTTTTCGCGTGCTTTCGCCAGCTCATGCCACAGCCAACCCGAAGTCAAAGCGAGCGCGACGACGAGCGTGGCGAGTAGCGGTCGCAAGGCTGTGCTCCTCTTATGCAGTTCCTTGCCTCGGTTCAATCCACGTCGCGAGTGCGCGGCCGCAGAGCTCGCCGAAGTTGTCGAAGACCGCCGTTCCGACAACGTGCTTGCGCCCGTCGTGCCTGATGGACCAGCCGATGACGACGCTCGGCGCGTCGAGGTGAACGCAGCGATCGATGCGCGCGGCATAGGTGCCGAGCAGCGGACCTCTCGCGGCGGCGCCGGTGGCAAAGAACCCGGGGCAGTCGAGCGCCGCCCACATGAACTCCGGCAGCACCTTGCCGTCCGGGCTGACGAGGGAGCGATCTGGAAGCCAGGCGGCAGCGACGAGATGCTTTCCAGCGATCGGGGACGCGAAGATTCTCATGCCGTCGCCGCGATGACGCACGGGCCCGCAGACGAAGCAGTCCGAGTACGCATGCTCCTGGAATCCTTCGTAGTTGCTCACCGCGCCGAGCGCCTCTTCGTAGGTTGGCGGGCGCGGCACCTCGAGCTCGAAGGTTTTCGGCGTCGCCGTCGCGACGACATCCGCGCCGTCTTTCAGCTGAAGTCCGCCCGTCGCCGCGTCGTCCACGATCTCGAGCGGCTCGTCGAGCGGCGGCGGCCGGATCAGGCGCACCTCGACGGGCTTCGAGGCGGCCGCGGCCAGCATGCCGCAGGTGTAGCCACCGTTGCCCGACGTCGGTGGGCCCCGGAACCTCCGGCTGATCACAAGGTGGCGACTCGCGGTCATGCTGCGCGGAATCCTACCCCCAACAGGCTGGATGCAGGCGCTTGCGGCCGTTAAAGTGGCCGTCCCCACGCCACGGCAGCGGAATTCCAGATGAAAAAAGCGGCATTGATCCTCGGCGTATCGCTCCTCGCGCCCGCGCTCACAGCCGCCGATTCCGGGGACGGCCTGCGCCAGTTCCTCGCAGCGCGCGCCGCACGTGACGCCGAAATCGCGCACTCGATCTGGACCTGGGCCGAGGTGGGCTACCAGGAAACGAAGAGCTCCGCGCTGCTCCAGGAAGAGCTGACGAAGGCGGGATTCAAGGTCGAGGCCGGCGTCGCCGGCATCCCGACCGCCTTCGTGGCGACGGCCGGCAGCGGCAAGCCCGTGATCGGCATCCTCGCCGAGTTCGATGCGCTGCCCGGCATCAACCAGGATGCCGTTCCGGATCGGCAGCCGATCGCGGGCAAGCAGGCGGGCCATGCCTGCGGCCATCACCTCTTCGGAACGGCCTCCACTTCCGCAGGTATCGCCCTCGCCGACTGGCTGAAGAAAAGCGGCACCAAGGGCACCATCCGCGTCTACGGCACGCCCGCCGAGGAAGGCGGATCCGGCAAGGTCTACATGGTGCGCGCCGGCCTCTTCAACGACGTGGATGTCGTAATGCACTGGCACCCGTCAGACGCGAATGCTGCCGGTCTCGACAAAGCACTCGCCAACAAGTCGGCGAAGTTCCGCTTCCATGGCCTCTCGGCCCACGCCTCGGGCGCGCCCGAGAAGGGCCGCTCGGCGCTCGACGCCGTGGAGGCGATGGACTACATGGCGAACATGATGCGCGAGCACATCCCGTCCGACGCGCGCATGCACTACGTCATCACGAGCGGCGGCTCGGCGCCAAACGTGGTGCCGGACTTCGCCGAGTCCTACTACTACGTGCGCCACATCGATGCTGCGACGGTCGAGTCGATTTTCGACCGGCTGGTGAAGACCGCGGAAGGCGCGGCGCTCGGCACCGGCACGACCATGGACTACGAGGTCATCGGTGGCACGCACAACCTGCTCGCCAACGAGACGCTCGCGCGCGTGATGTTCAAGTCGCTCACCGAGGTTGGCGGCATCACGTACACGCCGGAAGAGCAGGCGTTTGCGCAGAAGATCTACGCGACGCTGATCAGCCCTCCGGATGAGCTCGGCTCACAGTCCAGGGTGCAGCCGTTCGACTACGAGCGGCCGGGCCTCGGCTCGACCGACGTCGGCGACGTGAGCTGGACGGTGCCGACGGTCGGGCTTCGCACCGCGACCTGGGTTCCGGGCACGCCCGCGCACAGCTGGCAGGCGACCGCTGCCGGCGGCATGAGCATCGGCTACAAGGGCATGAACGTCGCATCGCAGACGCTCGCGCTCACGGGCCGCGAGCTGTTCACGCATCCCGACACCATCGCCAAGGCCAAGGCCGAGTTCGACAAGCGCCGCGGCCCCGATTTCAAGTACCGTGCCCTGCTCGGCGACCGCCCGCCCGCGCTCGACTACCGCAAGGGCGTGCCGGGCGGCGGGCAGGATTGAGCGCCGCCGGTCGCGCCGCCGGGGCGGTTCGTCGTGTGAATGCGGCGAATCGTCGCAGCGGCGGTTAGAGTCCGAACCAAAGCCAGCCCCAACTGGCCGGGAGATCATCATGACTCGCTACGCACTCGTACTCGCCAGCCTGCTCGTCGCGGCGCCGCTGCAGGCGGCTGACATACCCGCCAACATCGCCGCGGCGGTCGCCGCGCCCGAGCGCAGCGCCAAGGACCGTGAGCGCGATGCGCACGACAAGCCCGCAGAGCTCCTCGCCTTTGCCGGCGTCAAGCCTGGCATGAAGGTCGCCGACGTTTTCGGGGGCGGCGGGTACTGGAGCGAGATCTTCTCGCACGCGGTTGGCCCGACGGGCAGCGTGACTCTCGTCAACAACGAGGGCTATGCGGCCTTCGCCAAAGATGCCATCAAGGCGCGCTTCGCCGGCGACCGGCTCAAGTCCGTGAAGCAGGTGGTCGCTCCGACGAACAACCTCGGCATGGGCAAGGACCAGTACGACCTCATCGAGATCTTCATGTCGTACCACGATATCTACTGGGTGGACGAGAAAGAAGGCTGGCCGAAGATCGACGCCGATAACTTCGTGAAGCAGCTGCACGCCGCGCTGAAGCCGGGCGGCAAGCTCCTGATCGTGGATCACGCGGCCAAGGCCGGCACCGGCAGCTCCGCCGCGCAGGACCTGCACCGCATCGACGAGGAGTTCGCGAAGAAGGACTTCACGAGCCACGGATTCAAGCTCCAGAAGACCTGGGACGGACTCCGGAACCCGGCCGACGACCACACGAAGCCGGTTTTCGACGACTCGATCCGCGGCAAGACGGACCGCTTTACGCAGCTCTACGTGAAGGGTTGACGCCGTTTCAGGCGGCGCGGAGTGACGTGAGGAACGCGGCGGCGTCGCCGCCGCGTTCCAGCGCCTCGACGAGCGCGGACCCGACGATCACGCCATCCACGTGCCCGGCGAGCCGCGCGACCTGCGCGGCGCTCCGGACACCGAATCCTGCGCACAGTGGCACCCTGGCTTCCCGGCGCAAGCCGTCGAGCCAGCCGAGCAGCGCGTCCGGCACCGCGACGGCGCCGCCGGTCGTTCCCGTCATCGTGACGGCATAGACGAAGCCTTCCGACTCGCGCGCGAGCATCGCGGCGCGGGCCGGCGGCGTCACCGGCGTCACCATCTGCACGAGCGCGAGTCCCTCAGGGCGGAGCGCGTCACGCAGCTCTGCGCATTCCTCGAGTGGCAGGTCTGGCACGATGAAGCCCGCGATGCCGGCCGCGCGTGCGGCGCGCGCAAGCCGCCCGTATCCGTAAGCGAGCAGCGGGTTCAGGTAACTCATCAGCACGAGCGGCGGTCCGTCCGTCGTGCCGCGCGCCGCGAGCGACTCTAAGATCCAGGCGAGTGTCACGCCCTGCGCAAGCGCGCGCGCGCTCGAGCGCTGGATCGTCACGCCGTCCGCCATCGGGTCCGAGAACGGAACGCCGATCTCGACGACGTCCGCCGCCGATGACACGGCGGCGAGCTGCGCCGCGAATCCCGCCCGGTCCGGGTAGCCCGCCGTCACGAAGGCGACGAGCGCCGGCGCCTCGCCGCCCCGGCGGTGCAGCGCCCGCACGATCTCCTCGGCGGGCCGCATCAGGCGCCCTCCTCGGCGAGCGTCGAGAGGTCCTTGTCGCCGCGACCCGAAAGGCCAATGAGGATGCGCTGCCCGGGATGGCGCGCTGCGTACTGGCGCGCGCCCGCGAGCGCGTGCGCGCTCTCGAGCGCAGGCAGGATTCCCTCGACCTCGGCGCATTCGCGCACGGCGGAAAGCGCTTCCGCGTCGCGCGCGAGGCCGTACTCGACACGCCCGATCGCCTGCAGCAGCGCGTGCTCCGGCCCGACCGCCGAGTAGTCGAGGCCCGCGGAGACGGAATGCGTCTCCAGCACCTGGCCGTGCGCATCCTGCAGCAGCATCGTGTAGCAGCCGTGCAGGACGCCGGGCCGTCCGCAGGCGAGCGTCGCGGCATTCTCTCCGGGACCGTCGCCGCGCCCGCCGGCCTCGATGCCGATGAGGCGCACGCCGGCGTCGGCGAGGAAGGGATGGAACAGCCCGATCGCGTTGGATCCGCCGCCGACGCAGGCGATAGCGGCATGCGGAAGTGCGCCGGTCGCCTCGAGCATCTGCGCGCGCGCTTCGCGCCCGATGACGGACTGGAGCTCGCGCACCAGCCAGGGATAGGGGTGCGGGCCGACCGCCGAGCCCAGCAGGTAGTAGCCTTGCTCGGGATCGGAGACCCAGTCGCGGATCGCCGCGTCGATCGCGGCGCGAAGGGTCCGGTCGCCGGCGGTGACCGGCACGACCTCTGCTCCGAGGAGGCGCATTCGACCGACGTTCGGCGCCTGCCGCGCCATGTCCACCTCGCCCATGTAGACGACGCAAGGCAGTCCGAGTCGCGCGCAGGCCGCTGCGCTCGCGACGCCGTGCTGGCCAGCGCCCGTCTCGGCGATCACGCGCCGCGCGCCGAGCCGCTTCGCGATCAGCGCCTGGCCGAGCGCGTTGTTGATCTTGTGCGCGCCGGTGTGCGCGAGGTCCTCGCGCTTGAGCCAGACCTCGGCCTTCCACGCGCGCGAGAGCGCCGCGGCCCTCGTGAGCGCGGTCGGCCGCCCGGCGAAATCGGCGAGCTCGCGCGCGAGCTCCGAACGGAATCCCGCGTCCTGTAGCAGGCTTTTCGCGTCTTCCGTCAGGCGTTCGAGCGCCGGCACGAGCGTTTCCGGGACATAGCGGCCGCCGAAGGGACCGAAGCGGCCGCGCGCATCCGGCAGCTCGCCCGCGAGCGCCGCGGCGCGGAGCCGCTCGAGGTCGCCGGGGACCGGCAACGCGCTCATGCGGCGAGTTCTGCGCGCGTCGCGGCCAGGAAGGCGCGGATGCGCGCGAGGTCCTTCACCCCCGGAGTGCTTTCGACTCCGCTCGAGACGTCCACGCCGAACGGCCGGACGGTTGCGATGGCCGATGCGACGTTGCCCGCATCGAGGCCACCGCCGAGGATCAGCTCCGAGCGGCGCGCGATGACGGCCGCTTCGCGCCAGTTCGCGAGCCGCCCCTGCCCGCTCTGCGCCGCGTCGAAGAGGATGCGGCCAGAAAATGGCGGTGGAAGCGCGCCGTCGCGCAGCACCGGCCAGCGCTGTATGAACTCCGGCAACCGGATGGTTTCGAAATCGGCGGCGTCCGTCTGCCAGGCATCTGGCGAGAAATCCTCGAGGATCTGGTTGACGAGCTCGAGGGATGGATGCCGCGTCACCGCGACCGCGAGCACGCCCCCGGGAAGCCGGCCCGCGAGCTCCTCGGCGCGGTGCGGCGCGAGGTTCCGCGGCGAAGCCGGGTAAAGGACGAAGCCAATGGCATCGGCGCCCGCCTCGACCGCGGCATCGAGCGCGGCCTCGTCGGTGACGCCGCAGATCTTCACGAAGACCGTCATGTGGCCGCCCGCCCCGCTTCCAGCATGCGGCGGACAGTCGCTTCCGGGTCCGAGGCCGTCATCAGCGCGCCGCCGACCAGCGCGAGCCGGTAGCCCGCGCGCGCCGCGCTGGCGCAGTCCTCCGGCGTCACGAGCCCGCTCTCGGCGACGGAATGGCTGCCGGCCGGCAGGAGCGGCGCGAGATCCGCGAGGCGCGAAGGATCCACGGCGAGCGTCTCGAGGTCACGGCAATTGACGCCGAGCAGCACGGCCTTGCCATCGGCGTGCGCCGCGGCGCGCGCGATGTCCGCCGCGTCGAAGCACTCGAGCAGCACGAAGAGCGAGAGCTCGCGCGCGCAGGCGATGAGCTCGGCAAGCGCGTCGTCGCTCAGCATCCGCGCGATGAGGAGAGCGCCCCCGGCGCCCGCCGCGCGCGCCTCGTGGAGCTGGTACGCATCCACGATGAAGTCCTTGCGCAAAACAGGAACGAGGAGCGGTGCGAGCGACGCGGCGCACTCCGCGAGCGCCTCGAGCGAGCCGTCGAACTGCGAGCGCTCCGTCAAGACCGAGACCGCCGCCGCGCCGCCGCGGGCGTAGGCAAGGACACGATCACGGTGCGCATCATTCGCGGGCGCGAGGCGGCCGAGCGCCGGCGAGCGGCGCTTGTACTCGGCGATGAGCTCGAAGGCGTGGCCATTCCGGAGCGGCGGCGGGAGCGGCGCATCGAGGGCGCGGCGGCGCAGCGCTTCAAGGGGCTCGCGTTCGGCCGCCAGGGCGATGCGCTTTCGGCTCGATGCCGCCATGCGAATCAGGAAGCCGTTCACGCGCGCCGCTCCGTGGCCGGCGCGGCGATGCCGTCGAGGATGCGCGCGGCACGGCCCTCGTCGATCGCGGCCTCGGCCATGCGCGCGCCCTCGAACGCGGTCGAGGCGAGGCCCGTCACCTCGCAGACGAGCGCCGCGCCCATGACGAGCGCGTCGCGATGCCCGCCCTGCTCGGCGCCCCGCAGCACTGCCTCGAGGCGGCTCGCGTTATGGGCGGCGTCGCCGCCGACGAGGACCTCCGCCGCACAGTCCGGCAGCCCGAAATCCGGCGCCGCGCGGCGCGAAGTCTCGACGGAGCCCGGTCGCACGTCGAAGATCGTGAACGGCGCCGAAGGCGTCGGCTCGTCCCAGCCCGTGTCGCCGCAGACGACGAACATTCGCTCGATCGGCATGCCCGCGAGCGTGTCGGCCATCAGCCGCGCGACATCGAGGCTCCAGGCGCCGACCAGCGCATAGGGCGCCTGCGCCGGATTCGAAAGCGGGCCCAGCAGGTTGAAGATCGTGCGGACGCCGAGCGCGGCCCGGACCGGTGCGATTGCCTTCATCGCAGGGTGGTAATGCGGCGCGAACAGGAAGGTGAAGCCCGTGCGCTCGAGGCAGGCACCCGCCGCGTGCTCGTCGAGCGGCAGCGGCAAACCGAGCGCCTCCAGCACGTCCGCGCTGCCGCAGCGCGAGGAGACCGAGCGGTTGCCGTGCTTGGCGATGCGCACGCCGCAGGCCGCCGCGAGGAGCGCCGCACCCGTCGAAAGGTTGAGGCTGTGCGAGCCGTCTCCGCCTGTGCCGACGACATCCGCGACCGGTGCCCCGGCGGCGATTCTGGGGCGGCGCGCGAGGGAGCGCATCGCGAGCGCGAACCCACGCACTTCCGCCGCGGTCGCGCCCTTGATGCGAAGCGCGGCGAGCAGCGCGCCCGTCATTGCCGGCGCCATCGAAGGATCGGTGAGCGACACCATGAGCTCGTAAGCCGCGACTTCCGAAAGGTCGCGCCGCTCGAGCAGCGCATCGAGCGCCTCGCGTCCGGGCTTGCTCATGCGTGGCCGTCCGCGCCGAGGAAGGCCGCGAGGAGCCGCGGACCTTCCGGCGTCAGGACGCTCTCGGGATGGAACTGCACGCCCTCGATCCCAAGCCCGCGATGGCGCACGCCCATGATCTCGCCCTCCTCTGTCCAGGCCGTGACCTCGAGCTCCGCGGGCAGGCGCTCGCGCTCGGCGATCAGCGAGTGGTAGCGACCCGCGGCGAAGGACTGCGGCACGCCCTCGAAAAGGCCGCGCCCGTCGTGGCGCACGGACGAGGCCTTGCCATGCATCAGACGCGGCGCGCGCACGACGGCGCCGCCGAAGACCTCGACGATCGCCTGGTGGCCGAGACACACGCCGAGCACCGGGATGCGTCCGGCGAAGCGCTCGATCATGCGCATCGAGACGCCCGAGTCCGCCGGCGTGCCGGGCCCCGGCGAAATGCACAGGTGCGTCGGCCCGATCGCCTCGGCCTCGTCGAGGTCGATGCGGTCGTTTCGGTGCACGCGCACGTCGGCGCCGAGCACGAGGAAGGCCTGCACCAGGTTGTAGGTGAACGAGTCGTAGTTGTCGATCAGGAGGAGCTTCGTGCTCACAGTCCAGCCTCCGCCATCTGCAGCGCCCTCCGCATCGCGGCGCTCTTCGCGATGACCTCGTCGTGCTCCCTCTCGGGCCGGCTGTCCGCCACGATGCCGGCGCCGGCCTGGTAGCTGTAGCGGCCGTCGCCGAACACCATACTGCGGATGGTGATCGCCTGGTCCATGTCGCCGCCGCGGCCGAAATAGCCGACCGTTCCACCGTAGAGGCCGCGCCCCGCCGGTTCCAGTTCGTCGATGATGCGCATCGCGCTCGACTTCGGCGCGCCGACCAGCGTGCCGGCGGGGAACGCGGCGGCGAAGAGATCGAAAGCATCGCGCCCCGGCGCGAGATCGCCCTCCACGCCGCTCACGAGATGCATGACGTGGCTGTATCTTTCGACCTGGCGCCACGGGTCGACGCGTACGCTGCCGGCGCGCGCGACGCGGCCGAGGTCGTTGCGCGCGAGGTCGACGAGCATCACGTGCTCGGCGCTTTCCTTCGGGTCGGCCAGCAATTGGCGCGCCTGTGCGTCGTCCTCGGCGTCGTCAGATCCGCGCGGCAGCGTGCCCGCGATCGGCCGGAGCATCGCGCGCCCGCCCGAGAGGCGGACGAGTGCCTCGGGCGATGAGCCGACGACCGTGAGCCCGCCCGCCTCGACGTAGTACATGTAAGGCGAGGGATTGAGCAGCCTGAGCGCGCGGTAGACCTCGAATGGCTCGAGGTCGCAGTCGCCGCCGAAACCGACCGACAGCACGAGCTGGTACACGTCGCCGGCGGCGATGTGCGACTGAACGCGCTCCACGGAACGGCAGAAGTCGCCGCGCTCCAGGCTCGGCCGGGCTGGCTGATAGTGGAAAGCCGCGCGGCGAAGGGGGAGCGGGCCGCGGAGCGCGGCGACGATCTCGCGTGTGAGGGCCTCGCGCTCGGCGTCGCTGCCGTCGTGCAGGACGGTGACGCCGCGCGTCAGGTGATCGAAGACGAGGAGCGAGCGCGGCGCCAGGTAGCAGGCGTCGGGTGACGTCTGCCGGCTGGCCGCAACCCGCGGCGGAGGATCGAGCGCGCGGGCGAGGTCATACGAGGCGTATCCGACGAGCCCGCCCGCGAGCGGCGGCAGCCCGTTGCGACCGCGAGGCCGCGGAGCGTGAGCGAGCGCCTCGCGCAGGGCGCTGAGCAGCGCCGTGCCATCCGCAGGCCGCGGCTGGCGCCGGCCACGGACGAAGAGGCTCTCGCGATCCAGCCGGAACTCCGTGCAGTCGCCGAACCCGATGTACGAGTAGCGCGCGATGCGATGGCCCTGCTCCACACTTTCCAGCAGGAAGCGCGGATGGAACGGCCGCAGCTTCAGGAAAGCCGAGACCGGCGTGTCGAGATCCGCGGCGATGTCGTAGCTCAGGTTCATCTTTCACTCGCGCAAAACAGAAAACCCACCCCCGGTATGTCCGGAGATGGGTCCTGGTGTGTGTACGTTTAGCGGCTGAAAACGATTCGTGTACTACGCAACCAGCGCCCACTCCGGAGAGTGGCGCCACCACCAGCGAAAGCCGTAGGCCTTGTGGGTTGCGGACATCGAGGTCGAGTATCTGCCGAGCCCCGACCTCGGGTCAAGCATTCCTAGGTTTGCATCAGTTTGCCGCGATCCCCTGCACTCCGACCGGCAGGCCGGCTTTGCTGGGCTGTCGAACCAGCTTGCCGTCCGCCTGCACGCGGAAGATGGCGATCGACTGCAGGGCCGCCTGGATCACGTACAGGAACTGGCCGTCGCGGCTCAGGGCCATGTCGGTCACGGCGCTGGTCGAGACCGTGTCGCTCGCCGTCGAATCCAGCAGGGTGAGGCCGCCACCGACGCCCAGGGAATAGCTGGACACCTTGCCACTGGCCGTATTCGCGGTGTACACGAACTTCGCGTCGCGCGTCGCGACGACCCAGCACGGCGAAGTCTGCGAATCCGCGACCGAGCTGCTGACCGCTGACAGTCCTCCACCCGATCCGATGCCGTACGACGAAACGCTGCCCGCCAGCTGCGCTCCGCCCTGGGCTTCGGACACGATCACGTGGCCATGACCGTCGTAGGCAACGCCGCATGGGGTCGCGCCGCTGGATGGCGTAACGACCGCTTCACTCAGCACGCCGGTATCAAAGACCTTGAAGGTCGTGATCTCGTTGAAGTGCTTGTCCGTAATCGTCAGCAATCGTCCGTCGCGGTCGAGTGCCGCCTGGCCGCCGTCGAATGCGGGATCGCTCGCGACGACCCGGCCCCCATCTGGCAACTCACGGAGACGCCCGAAGGGACCGAGGATGAAGCCCTTGACGGTGGCGAGGTCATTGGCACTGCTTTCGTTCAAGACGTAAACGAGGTTCGAAAAAATCGCGATGCTGATCGGCCGCTTGCCACTGGTCGAGGCGACCGAGACCTGCGTCAGGCCCGTCCTGCCGATCCTGAGGGTTGAAAGGGAATTGCTTTTCGCGTTGACCGCCAGGATGTAGCGGCCATCTTCGTCGACGACCAGCGAGCCCTGCGACGCCAGGGGCGTCGTAATCGGGTCGCTGCCTTGGGGGAAGGGATCGCCGCGGCCGCCCGTCGAAAAACGCCCGACCTCGACCAGGGAGCCGTCCGCGTTTCGGTCGTAAGCGATGACCTGGTTGGCCGTCGGCTGGTTGGTCATCACGAACACCGCGCCGGTGCGGAGGTCGCCGTCGGTGGCGAATGCAGTCGTGGAAAAGGCCGCGGCGAGCAGCGTCGCGGCGAAGACGTTGCGGGCTATACCCATGGTGCTCTCCCTGTAAGACACGGAAAGCATTTGGTCTGCACTGACGGCCGGACACCATCGGACGCCGGCGCGAGGCGGGTCAGATCCCGTCTGACGTATCTGCCATATTCTTCGCCGCTCCCCGAAGGGCGTCCGCGCCCACAGCAATAATGGACAGCCGCGACCCGCGGGCGTATACGGGTCCTGTCGCTCCCGCCGACCGGAAAGGGCTGCTGGAATGCAGCTTTGGCGTGGTCGGTGACCCTCCTCCCGCATTCGCCGGGACACCGCGACACCATGGACGAGGATCCGCAGCAGGGCGTCTGTCGGGTACATGACTGTCTCCTGACAATTCTTTCAAAAGAATGTGCGACAGACGCCCACGGAACGCGGCGCAGTAACAGGGGGATGCGTTATGAAAAAACCAGATGCAGGATTAGCGTCGCGGATTGACCAGGCAATGCGACCGGCGGCGGCCATTGGCGCAGCACTCGCAGTGCCGTGGGCGCTCGCTAACACGGGCGACCTAGACCCGGGCTTCGCCAGCCTGGGCCGCCTGGTGTCAATTCCCGACGCGGTCGGGTCGGCACGTTCAGTGGAACTGCTGGATGATGGAAGCGCCTTTGTCGCCGGTGGCGATCTCCAGCTCGAATGCGGTTTTTTTTGCTACTACTACAACTACGACTTCGACTATCAGGCCTTCAATTTCATCGATCACATATCGTCAGACGGCACGATCGACCCCAATTTCGACGCCGCACAACTCACGGACACTGAAGTCTTCGACGCAATTCTGCAGCCGGATCAGAAGCTGGTCGCGGTCGGTCGCGAAGTCTCATTCTCGAATTTCGACCCGCACTTGGTTGTATTTCGTCTCGAATCCAGCGGAGCCCTCGACGCCTCTTTCGGCGCAGGCGGAAAAGTCGTCCTCAGGGACGCGAATTTTGGGAATGTCAATGAGGCGCATGCGGTTACCATCGACTCCAAAAATCGCATCGTCGTGACCGGAGAGCGCGAGGGCGCGCTATTTGTCGTTCGTTTCCTTGCCGATGGAACGCTGGACAACTCCTTTGGAAATGGTGGCGCGTACTTTGACGCCGCTACCACATTCGACCCGGGCTGGAAGATCCTGCCCGCACCAAGCGGCGGGTATCGTGTCCTCACCGCCGGTCAGAGCTGCCAGATTGTTGGATTAACCGGAAGCGGCGAGCTTGACGCGGCGTTCGGCGTCAGCGGAGTCGTTACGCTGGCGGACTTGCCGGGCGGCGGAAGCGGCTGCGGCTCGCTGGCTCTCGACGCAACGGGCCGACTGTTGGCGACCGGCGCGTCAGAGAGCGGCGGATTTGCGCTTCGCTTGCTTGCGAGTGGCGCGATCGACGGAAGCTTCGTAGCTGATCCGGCCGTTGCGAGTTCCGTCTTTCAGGCGGCAGCTATCAGCGCGGCAGATGACGGAAAAATTCTCCTGGCAGGAACCGGAATCAATGGTTCTGTCATCATGCGATTGCAGGCCAACGGGACGCTGGATCCTCTGTTCGGCAACAATGGGCAGACATGGATAGATCTTCCGTCCCAGGAAGGCTCGTATCCGTACATTGAAGACCTTGCCACGGATGCCAACGGCGCAGTCGTCGCAGCTGGCCGCAACGTCAGCAAACCTTTTCTCATCAAATTAGTCGGTGATGCCGGGGGTGACAGCCCTGGCGTTCTCGGCGTTTCCCGGCCGTACTACGAAGTTTCGGAACACGACGGCAATGCTGTCATCAATGTCCGGCGCACGGGCGGAAGTGCCGGCCAAGTCAGCGTTCATTACACAACAAGCACAGGCGATTCAGCGACGAGCGATCAGGATTTTGGGGCGGTTCACGGCGTGTTGACCTGGAGCGACGGCGACGCTGCCGAAAAGCAGGTGGTTGTGCCAATCGTCGCCGACTCGGAGCCCCCGGAAGAGGCTGAGAGCTTTCGGCTTTTGCTCAACACATTCCAGGGCGGTGCTGGGTTCGGGACGCGCAGCGCGCTCGTCGGCGTCCAGCCTGATGGCAGCCCGTCGGGACAATTTGCCTTGTACGACGCGGGTCAAGTAACTGAACCCAGTGTCCTGGAATTCTATGTGTACCGAAATTTCTATTATTCGGGCGCCGTTTCCGTAACCGTAACGCCGGTTTCCGGGACAGCAATTGCCGGTGAGGACTTTACGGCAACACCCATTACCCTGAATTGGGGCGACCAGGACTCGGAAGCCAAACTGGTACAAATTCCGATTCTTGATGACGGTAGCGAAGAAGATGATGAGACTTTCAGTGTGATTCTTTCGAACCCGACAGGCGGCGCAATCGTCGGTCCAAATGCGAGCACGAGCGTTACAATTCAGGCCAATGACCTGCCTGTAATCCCACCGCCGCCACCGCCGCCGCCGTCGAAACGAGGGGGCGGAGGCGCAATCGATTATGGGTTGCTCGGTTTTCTTGGCTTGTTGGCGGGTCTTAGACGCTCGAAGAGCAGAAAGTAGAATCTCAAGGGCGCGTTGCGGTGGCGGCTTCGACGACCGCCACCGTAACCTTGTCAGACTGATTGCCTCGGTGCCACCGGGCGCGGTAGTTCTCGGCCTACTTCTCCCTACGGCTTATTGGCCGGATCGCACACGTGGAAAATGACTTCGTTCGCCTCCTGCTCGTCGAAACCGTAGTGCTTGTTGAGCAGCTGGTGGGGCCGGTCGGAATAGCGATCCTGCCTGATCGCGCTTGCGATCGCGTCCCAGTCGGCGGCGGACACTCGGGCGATGTTTGCCGACGTCTGCGCCGCGGTCAGCGGATGCCCGCCCAGCTCGCCGGCATCGACGGCTCTCTTCGAAGGGCAGAAATGCGTGAGGTGGAATTCAGTCCCGCGCTTCACCAGGAAGAAGTATCCGCCGGGCCACAACTCCCGTTTTTCCAATCCGCAACGGTCACCGGGTCGACTGATCGCATCCGAATACTCGACGAGGTGAGTCGGCTCGACCCTTGAAAAGGAAAATGGGTCGTCGCTCCACAGATACTCGGTGTATTCGCTGACCTTGAAGGTCGCATGGGCAGAAAGCGGCGGGAACGACAGGAACGCGAACTGGTCTGCGCCCGGGACGCCTCGCCAGCAGTCGAATGTTCCCGGCTCGTATAGATTCGCGAAGACCGACCAGTCGCCCGTCTGGTAGGCCTGGTTCGAACGCTCCACGATCTTCGCGAAGAGGCCGGTAAGCTCCGCCGTCGGCTTCACGGGCGCAGCCGATGGATAGTTCTGTTCCAGCCTTTCGTCACGCATCTTTTCGAGGGCGGGCGCATATTCCTGGAGGCGCTTCGCGTAGAGCTCGTCAAACTGAGCGAGCGACTCCGGAAATTTCTCCATGCACCAGCTGGAGACTTCGCTTTCCGACTTCCCGAGCGACTTGAGTGCCTCTTCACGGTCGTCCGGCGATGGCGGCAGCTCGAGTCCGATGGCCTTGGCGTATGCCGGAACCGACGAGGATTCGTAGAATCCCCGGAAGACAGTGGTTTGCGATGGGAACAGGCGCGCACAAATGGCCTGCGACTTGTGCAGCGCATCCGCCATCACCAGGAGCCCGCCGAAATCGATCCAACTCTGCATGCCTTCCGATCGCTCATCGGCGTGGGGTGCGCAGGCGAGAAGCAGCGCGCAGGTCCCGATGCCTGCCAGTGTGCAAGCGCGACGGATGACTCGTGCCATAGCGGCATTGCGCACCGACTATTCCCCCCGAGCGACGGTCGGTCCGTACGCTACGCCGCAGACCCTGTGCTGACAACAGTGTCGTTTCGGTAGGTATCCGCCACAAGCCACACACCTGCGGCGATCGCCGCGGAGACCAGGAACTCTGCCCAGATCTCCTGATCGCTGTGTACGGAAACGATTCTCGGCACCCATACGAACAACGTGAATATCCAGAGCATGGCGGCCTCGAGATTGGCCGCGAGCCGCGGATAGATGGCGAACAGCATCCCGGCCGCGGCCGCGATGTTGGCCGCACCCGTCAGGTAGGCCCAGCCGAGCGGAAAGCGCATCCATCTCGGCACGAGACTCGCGGTCAGGTCGGCATACGCAAAATGGGACACGCCGAACATGACGAGCGCGGCGATCAGCAGCAGCCGCGCCATGCGGACACCGCGATCGCCCACGGCGAAGCCGAGATGCCGCTGCTCCCAAGTACCCGCGTAGACAGCGAACAGGCACCAGGCCCCGGCCAGGATGGCGGCGGTCTCGCCGAATTGTTCCCAGCGCACCACGACCGCGGGATGCAGAAGGACACCCGGCAACTTGAGCAGCACCAGCCAGAGCAGCAGGAACGGCACGAGCACGCGGCATGCGAAAAGCACCGATGAACGCAGGAGCAGGCCGATTCCGCCCGCGAGCTCGATGACCCCGCAGAGATAAATGACCACCGACCGGCCGGGCAACGCCTTTGGGATCGGCTCCCACAGCGCGGATGAATCCCCGTAAATGAACGTCAGGAGCCCGAGGCCGATCAGCGCTGCCGCGAAAGCGACCCGGCTCGGCTGCGTGGACGTCTCCATGGCCCTACCTCAGAATTGAACCAGTGACTCAGGGGGGCTGACTATGAAATCCAAAGCGGCGGCATGCGCGACGTTCCTGATCGCAGGACTGCTGGGAGCTGCAACGGCGGAAGCGGCATACCTGGCGCCGGATCCCGGCACTCAGGTGTCGATTCAACTCAATGCCCACGACACCATCGTAGTCCGCCCCATCAGCGGTGTCTGGACGCACCCCGTCTGTCCGGACGTGACGGCTGCCGTGCTGACACGCGCGCACTTCACGAGGCCGCTTCATGGCCTGGCGGCGACGGGCCTGAATTTCGATACGGTCTGGGACCTGCTGGTACAGGCCGCCATGAGCGGAAGGTCGGTGAACCTGCGGGTCAGTGACACGTTCTGCCACGACAGCGGCTACCCGCTGATCGAGTCGCTGCGCGTTTTCCCGTAGCCTCAGTAGCCCGCGACGCTCCCCACCGCCAGGCGCGGATCGATCGCCCCGTACAGGCGATAGCGGCCGCGCGGCTCGCCGCCGATCGCAGGGCCGCCGACGAGGATCGCGGCGACATGGTTCCAGTAATCCATCATCTCGAGATGGTGTCCCTTCGCGGCGAGCGCGGCCCGGGTGTCGGCGCTCAGGGCATTGGGCTCGTAGAACAGCGTGTCGGGCATCCATTGCGCGTGAATGCGCGGCGCATCCACCGCCTCGGTAATGCTCATCCGATAGTCGATCAGGTTGACCATCGTCTGAAGAATGGCGGTCGGGATGTGGCTCCCGCCCGGGGTGCCGACGACGAGCAGGAGCTTGCCGTCGCGCGTGACGATCGTCGGCGTCATCGAGGACAGCGGCCGCTTGCCCGGCGCGATGGCGTTGTTCTCGCCCTCGACGAGCCCGTACATGTTCGGTGCGCCCGGCTTCGCCGAAAAATCGTCCATCTCGTCGTTGAGCAGGATTCCGGTCCCGGCGGCGACGACCCTCGCGCCGAACCAGTCGTTGAGCGTGTAGGTGAGCGAGACGGCATTGCCCGCCGCGTCGACGACGGAAATGTGCGTCGTCGTGCTGCCCTCGATGGTGAAGCCCGGGCCCATCAACGAGCTGGATGGCGTCGCCTTGTCGGGATCGATCCCGCGCCGCAGTTCATCGGCATAGGCGGGCGAGATCAGCCGCCCGATATCGGCCCGGACGAAATCCGGGTCGCCCAGCCTCAGGTTGCGATCGCGGAACGCGCGGCGCAGCGCCTCCGTCATGTAGTGCACGGACTGCGCGGAATGAAACTCGGCAGGGTCGACCGGCCAGCCCGACAGGAGGTTCAACGATTCGCACAGGACGACGCCGCCCGAGCTCGGCGGAGGCGCCGAAACCACGCGATTCCCGCGATAGCTGCATTCCAGCGGCTTGCGCTCGACGGCGCGGTAGCTGACGAAGTCCGCCGAGGCGAAAACGCCCGCGCCTTTCCTGCTCGCTTCGACCATCAGGCGGGCCGGCTCTCCGCGATAGAACCCGGCGGCCCCTTCCTTCGCGACGATGCTAAGCATGCGCGCCAGGTCTTTCTGGACAAGCCGCTCGCCGGCGACGTAG
>Ga0075434_100000234_pt1 | contig 38314 bp, 27 predicted proteins | sample RhiMethybrSRZTD3_FD_75298 | JGI IMG/M metagenome (GOLD analysis project Ga0075434, IMG submission 75298) | Populus rhizosphere microbial communities from Tennessee, USA - Rhizosphere MetaG P. TD hybrid SRZTD3 | ecosystem: Host-associated > Plants > Roots > Rhizosphere > Soil | place: USA...
GGCACCTACAGCTTCACGTTCACGCTGTCCGGCTTCTCGACCGTCAGACGCGAGGGCATCGAGCTGACCGGCGCGGGCGTGACGACGATCAATGCCGACCTGCGAGTGGGAGCGGTGACCGAGACGATCACCGTCTCGGGTGCGACGCCGGTTGTCGATGTGCAGACGAGCACGAAACGACAAGTGGTTCTCACCAACGACGTGCTCGCGACGGTGCCGGCGACGCGAACCTACGGCAACATCCTCGCGATGGTGCCGGGGGTCCAGTCGTTGACGCTCGACGTGAACTCCACACAGTCGATGACCGGAACGGCGACGAATTTCTTCTTCACGTCGCGAGGCGGGCGTGGCAACGAAGGCACGGTGCAAGTGGACGGCATGAACGTCGGGTCGGCGTTCGGCGGCGGCGGCGTGTCGAGCTTCGCCTACGACTTCGTCAACGCGCAGGAGGTACAGGTCACTGTCGCCGGCGGCATGGGCGAGAGCGATCGCGGCGGGCCGGCATTCAACATCATTCCCAAGACCGGCGGCAACGTGTTCAGCGGCACTGCGTTCGGCAGCACGGCGGGCAAGTGGTCGCAGGGCAGCAACCTCGATGATTACTTGAAGAGCGTTGGCATCACCGAGCCGCCGGGACTGATCAAGAACTGGGACACGAACGTCGCGATCGGCGGGCCGATCGCGCGCGACCGGCTGTGGTTCTTCAACAACCTGCGCAGCTACGGCACGCACCAGGACATTCCCGGTCTCTACGCCAACGCGAACGCGCTCGATCCGACGAAGTGGAATTACGTCAAGGATCCCAACGTCAAAGCGCGGTCGGCGGGGGCCAAGAAAATCGAGGCGATTCGTCTGACCAGCCAAATCACGCCGAAGAACAAGCTGGGGTTCTATTGGGAGTACCAGGCCAATTGCACCGGATCTGCGCTCGTCAATGGCGGCAATCAGTGCCGTGCGCGCGGCGACGACTGGATCGCGCTCGGCACGCCGACCACCTCGCCCGAGTCGGCCAACATGTGGCCGGAGCGAGAAAAGATCACGCAGGCGACGTGGACGTCGCCGTTCACGAACCGAGTGTTGCTCGAAGCCGGCTTCTCATCGTTCAGCAGCAAGTGGGGCGGATACGTTCCGCCCGGGTCGCAGACGGGTCTCGTCGCGGTGACCGAGCAGAGCACGGCCGCCGGCGTGCCCGTTCCCAACTTTACCTATCGCGGCTGGGCGTCGGCCGCGTCCAACAATCAGCAGCACAACATCTGGCGCGCATCGGCTGCCTACGTGACCGGCGCGCACAACTTCAAGGTCGGTTACCAGGCGGCCTATGAGGTCTACCGGCAGATTCAAAACGTCGATAACCAATTGGCCTACACGTTCAACAACAGGGCGCCCATCCAATTCACGATGCGCATCGGCCCGCACATCCAGAGCAACCGCACGCGATATGACGGCATCTACGCGCAGGATCAATGGACGCATAACCGTCTCACGCTGCAGGGTGCGGTGCGCTACGAACACGCGTGGAGCTGGTTCCCCGAGGGGGAGAACGGCATCCTCGCCGACAATCGGTTCAGCACTCGCTTCATCTTCCCGCGGCAAGAGGGCGTCACCGGATTCCACGACATCACGCCGCGCATGGGCGCGGCCTACGATGTGTTCGGGAACGGCAAGACGTCTCTCAAAGTGAACTTGAGCAAGTACCTGGAGACTGCGCAGAACGGCGGCCTCTACACGCAGAACAATCCGGCAGTGACGTTCCAGCAGACCACGACGCGGACCTGGAACGACAACGGCAATTTCATTCCCGACTGCGATCTGATGAATCCGGCCGGGCAGGACAATCGCGCAACGGGCGGCGACAACTGCGGGGTCTGGACCAATTCCAACTTCGGCGTTCCGTTCGGCACGACGCGCGTCAACCCCGATGTGCAGCACGGATGGGGCATCCGCAATTACGACTGGCAGTTCGGGATTGCCGTGCAGCAGCAGATCGTGCCGCGCGTGGCGCTCGACGTCAGCTACAACCGACGCTGGTGGGGCAACTTTTTCTTCACCGACAACCTCGCGCTGGGGCCGCAGGATTTCGATCAGGTGACGATCACGGCGCCGCAGAATCCGAAGCTGCCGAACGGCGGCGGTCAGCCGGTCGCGTTCGTCACGCGCAACGCGAGAACCGCGCTCGGCGCAACCGACAACTACTTCACCTTCGCGAGTGACTACGGCGACGTGACGAGCTACTGGCACGGCGTCGACGCGCAGGTGAGCGCGCGATTGTCGAATCGTCTGTTCGTGCAGCTCGGGTCGAGCGGCGGCCGCGGCGTGCGCGACTTCTGCGCGGTGGCGCAGAAGCTTCCAGAGCTCTACACCACCGCCGGGTCGATCCTCGCCAACCAGCAGGTGGCGTCGTGCGCCATCAGCGAAGACTGGCTGACGAGCGTCCGCGGTCTGGCGTCGTACACCGTGCCGAAGGTCGACGTTCTGGTGAGCGGCTCGTTCCGCTCCACGCCGGGCGTCGCGCCGGCGGGGAACACCGTGGCGAGCAACGGCAACTCGCTGTCGGCGAACTACAACGTCTCGAGCGCGTTATTGCAGGCGCAAACTGGTCGGGCACTGACAGCTGGCCTGGCGCAGCAAACCGTCAATCTCCTGCTGCAGGGGCACACGTTCCCTGACACGCTCAACTCGCTCGACGTTCGCTTCGGTAAGAACCTGACATTCGGGCGGACGCGGGCGAACGTGGCGATCGATCTCTACAATCTGTTCAACAGCAACACCGGCACCGCGTACAACCAAACCTACGATCCGATCACCAACGGTGCCACGTGGCTGGCGCCGACGACGGTACTCAATCCGCGGTTTGCGCGGTTCAACGTGACCGTGAACTTCTAGTCGCGACGAGCACGAAGGGCGACTCCTCCGTCACGGAGTCGCCCCCCTTCGGTTAATCCTGGCGACTCGCGTTCTGGCGATAATCGCCCCATGAGAAACTCCACGACCACTCGCTCTCTTCTCGCAGCGATGCTGCTGCTCGGGCCGTGTGCGGGCGCGAGCATGGCAGCCGTAGACGCCTGCTCTCTTCTTACGCAGATGCAAGTCACTGGCGCGCTTGGTACACCGGTCGATGCGGGAAAACCGATCTCTGGACCGGCGTCGTGTCACTGGTTCGGGAAAGGCAAATTCGCGACGCTCACGATCACCCAACCGCTCGCGGGCAAAAGCGCGGTTTCCGTCAGCGGTGTCGGGGACGAGGCGTTCTATGTGTCCTTCAGCAACACGACTCGAGCTGGATTGGGCCTGACCGTTAGAAAGGGCGCCTCCGCATTCGAGATTCGCGTCTACGGATTCGATATCGACAAGGCGAAGCCGGTTGCGAAAACGCTCGCGCAGAGTGCCGCCGGCAAGTTTTAGATGAGCCATCAACGACATGACCGAATGGTTCGCGCGTCCAGTACTTCACGTGTCGAGCGTCAATTCCTCGCTGCCTTTCTATGTGGAACGGCTCGGCTTCAACGTCCCGTGGCGGGTCGAGGATCAGAACGGCCACATCGACGTTGCCCAGGTCGACCGCCAGGGCTGCGCGCTTATCCTGGCGGAGCACTGGCCGGAGAAGGCCGGCAAGAGTCTGATGTTCATCTCGCTGAACGTCGAGCCGGAGACGCACGAAGCCGAGGTCGCGTCGCTCGATGCGCTGCGCGCCGAGTTCGAAGCCCGCGGCGTCCCGGTCAAGGATGGCCATTGGGGCTATCGAGTGCTGGTCGTCGAGGATCCCGACGGCAACCAGCTGTTCTTCAACTATCCGAACGAGCCGGGCCAGGATCCCGAGGGGCTGCGCCGCGGCTCATAAGCCGGCGAGCTCCGTTGCGAAGAACATCGCCATGCCGCCGCCGCGATCGTCGCGGCCGAGGATAGCGGTGCGGCGGAGGTAGTCGAGGTCAGTGAAGCCACGCGTGCCGGTGCTTTCGCACACGTCCACGAGCAGGCCGTTCGCGCTGGTTCGCGCGAGGATAGCCTTCCACGCCTTGTCGATCAGCGGTTCGTACGTCGCGCGATCGATCCACCCTTTGCGGATCCCGCGCAGCATAGCGGTCGCAATCATCGCGGTGGCCGAGTACTCGGGATAGGCGCCAGGCCGATCGATCACGTTGCGCCACATCCCGTTCTCGTCCTGGAATCGGGCGAGCGCCGCCATGTGCGTGCGATACGACGCCAGCAGACGGGGATAGTCCGGATGGTCCGTCGGGAACTCCGACAGCGTCAGCGCGAGTCCGAGCGCCGGAAACGCATTGCCGCGGCCCCATGCCGCCTCCGCGGACATCTGATGTCGATAGAGACCGTCCGGCCTGCGCACGATCTGCTGCATGAACGCGTGATGGCGGGCGGCCATGTCGAAGTAGCGGCGCTCGCCGGTGAGCGCGCCGGCCATGGCCAGGATCGGGATGTCCATGAACAGCGAATCGCTCCAACCGCCGTGGAGCGGCATGAACTCACGAAGCTCACCGTTCTCGGTGAAGCCGCTGGCGGCGGCGCGCACCACCAGCGCCTTCGCGCGATCGTCGCGACTGTGGCGCGCGTACTCGAAGAACAGCAGATGCGAGGCGAGCGACGACTGCGACGGCTTCGCGAAGCTGTCCTGCGCGCCATCCAGGTACGGCGCCAGCACGCGCGCCACCTCGTCGCGTTCGCCGAGCCGCAGCCGGCTGACGAGCGCCATGGCGCCGATGTAAGTCGGCTGTTTGAACTCCTGTCCGTAGACGTGGGCCAGTTCTTCGGCGAGCGCACGCGGCGATCGCGTGAGCCGCCGCTCGATTTCCTGGTGCGCGTTCGAGACAGCGATGTCTGTCGTTACTGACTGAAGGAATCGTGTCGAGGCGTCAATTTTCCTTGCCGGGACGCGACCGATGTCGATGACGACGTTCTGCGACAACGCGTCGACGAGTCCCGCATCTTGTCCGGCCACCAGGACGAGGTCAGGTGCGTGCGTACCGATCCATCGCCAGAGCACGTGCGATTCGATCTGGTCGCGGTAGGCAACACCCGTTGGGGGGAACTGCAGCGGCTGCGCCTCTGGATTCGCGCGCGCGATCGCGATCAGTCGGAACGCTCGCCGGTTCTGGGGAATCTGTTCGAAGGCGGCGGCTTCACGCGCGATCGCGTCGCTGGACTGATCGCCGCCATGCAGGCCACCGACGAGAAGCACCGTGGGCGAGGCGACAGAACGGCCGGCGACGACTATCGCCTCGATCGGCGTCCCACTCGTCGAGAGGCCAATCGTCCAGTGCTCTCCGGCGATGGCCACTGCGGGGAGTAGCAGACAAGCGATGACGCCGGCGAGAAGCCGTCGACGGCCACGCAACGCGACTCGGATCAGAACTTCTTGACCTGCGCCTGCTGGGTGAGCAGATCGATATACGTGCTCTTCAGGTAGGTCGGCAGCCACTGATAGAACTCCAACGTGTTGTCGAACTCCATGATGCCCAGATTCGGATCGAGGAATTGCAGGGGCCCCAGGCCCTTCCGCGTGGCCATGGCGTGGCCCGATCCGTCGTAGGTGCCCTTCTTCACATTGAGCGTCCGTCCCCACACCGAGAACAGAAAGTAGCCGGTGCCCTTGGTCAACTCGGTGCTGATCCAGTTCGGCGGGACAGGTGGTTTCGTGTTGTTGATGATGCTGGAGGGGCTGAGACCGTAGACGCGATCGATGCCGTTGCCTCCGGGCTCGAGCTTGTCGCCGGTGTTCCACTTGTTTTCGTTGGACCAGGCACTGTCGAACTCGTACCGGCTCGTCACCTTCACGCCGGCTCTGCCCTTCACAATCCAATCACACGCGATCGCGTAGCAGATGCCCTTCGCGTTCATGTTGCCCGCGTCAAAGATTAGTGTCGCCATCGCCGAATAATCTACTCGATAGATCAGGTAACACACGCGTAATATCTCGCGCCCTACAATCGGCATCGCCATGGATGCGACCAGATTCCTCGATTCGCTCAGACGCGATCTGCGCTACGCCGGTCGCGCCTTGCACCACAACCTCACGTTCACAGTGGTCGTCGTGATGACGCTCGCCGTCAGTATTGGCGCGAATACTGCGGTGTTCAGTGTGGTCAATAGCGTTCTGCTCAAGCCGTTGTCGTATCCGCAGCCAGAGGAATTGGTGACGCTCCGGCAGATCGCGCCGGGCGCGACGGGATCGGCGAGTGCTTCGGATGGACTGAATCTCTCCCCGTCGATGTATCTCACCTACGCCGAGAACAACCGCGTCTTTCAATCACTGGGGGTGTGGGTCAGCACGACTGGGACGGCGATGGGTGTCGCCGAACCCGAACAAATCACGGCCATTGGCATCAGCGGCGGCGTCCTCGAGGCACTCGGCGTTCCGCCCGAGGCAGGCCGCTGGCTGCTCGCCGAGGACCAGACCGGAGCCATCCGCCCGCTCCCCAGCGTGTACCGGGCTTACACCAGAGTGATGCTCAGCTACGGGTACTGGCAGCGCCGTTTCGGCGGAGACCGATCTGTGGTCGGGCGCACGGTCATCGTGGACACACGCCCGAAGGAAATCGTCGGCGTCCTGCCGCGGGGATTTCGGATCGGCAATGCCGACGCGGACATGATCTTTCCGCTGGCGTTCGATCGGGAACGAATCACGCTCGCGGGCGCTGGAGGAGGCGGTTTCACGTACCAGGGCGTCGCCCGGCTTCGGCCGGGAGTGACGATCGCCCAGGCCAACGCCGACATCGCGCGAATGATTCCGATCTGGATGAATGCCTGGCCGGCTGCATCGGGCGCGGACTCACGAGTCTACGAACAATGGAAAATCGCCCCCGCGCTGCGACCTCTCAAAGAGGAGGTGGTCGGCAGCGTCACCGACGTGCTGTGGGTGGTGATGGCGACCATCGGCCTGGTGATGCTCATTGCCTGCGCCAACGTCGCCAATCTGCTTCTGGTTCGGGCGGATGTGCGGCAGAGGGAGCTGTCCGTGCGTGCGGCACTCGGCGCGAGCCGCGGACGGATCGTGCAGGGTCTTCTGATCGAAAGCGTGCTGCTGAGTGTTGTCGGCGGCGCGCTGGGAGTAGGACTCGCGTACGCCGGCTTGCGCCTGTTGCTGGCCATTGGTCCGGCGAACCTTCCACGACTGAGCGAAATCGCATTGGATGCGCGAACGTTGGGATTCACTGCTGCTATCTCGCTGTTGTCGAGTGTGTTGTTCGGATTGATCCCGGCGTTGAAATACACGGGGCCGCGGATTTCGGCCGCGCTGAGCAGCATCGGCCGTACGGCGAGCCTGAGCCGGGCGCGCCACCGCGTCCGCAGTGCGCTGGTTGTGGTGCAAGTGGCGATCGCGCTCGTGCTCCTCGTAAGCGCGGGATTGATGATTCGCACATTCGAGTCCTTGCGCAGCGTCGAACCGGGATTCACCGACCCCGAGCATCTCCTGATCATGCGACTCTTTTTCTCTGCGTCGGCCGTTGCCGACCCGGAACGAGTGACGCGGATGCAGAACGACGTGCAGGACAAGCTGTCGTCGATTCCGGGTGTGACCTCGGCGGCGTTCGGGAGCGCGATGCCCATGGAAGGGTTCGGCCCGAACCTGGGTGTCATGAACTCCGGCGCCATCCGCACGGATGACCGGACCGATCCAGAGTCGAACACCTCGCCAGTGCGCTTATTCAAGTACGCCTCGCCCGGCTTCTTTCACACTGCGGGCACCCGCGTAGTCGCGGGCCGCGAGATCACATGGACAGAAGTCTACGGTTTGAGACCCGTCGTCCTGATTTCCGAGAATCTCGCCCGTGAACTCTGGGGCACACCAACAGCCGCCGTTGGCAAACACCTTCGCCAGCGTCCCGACATGCCGTGGCACGAAGTGATCGGTGTTGTGCAGGACGTCCGTGAAAACGGTCTCAACCAACAGGCACCCGCAATCGTGTACTGGCCTTCGATGTCCGAGCATCTGATCGCCGCCGGAGGGCAGCCGAGTGCCATCCGGGGGGTGACTTTCATTGTCCGCAGCCAGCGCGCTGGCACGGAAGGTTTTCTGAACCAAGTCCGGCAAGCCGTGTGGTCGGTGAACTCGAGTCTGCCCGTGTCGCAACGGACCATGCGCGACGTCTACGATCAGTCTCTCGCGCGGACGTCCTTCACGCTGGTGATGCTGGCGATCGCCGCGTCGATGGCCCTGCTCTTGGGCGTCGTCGGCATCTACGGCGTGATCTCCTACGTCGTCTCGCAGAGACGGCGCGAGATCGGCATTCGCGCGGCGCTCGGCGCGCAGCAGCGCGAGTTGAAACGAATGTTCGTGCGCCATGGACTGGCACTGGCGGGCGTGGGCGTCGCGATCGGCCTGGGCGCGGCAGCTGGACTGACGCGACTGATGTCGACCGTGTTGTACGGTGTCTCGTCGCTCGACCCCGTCACCTACGTTGCAGTGCCGTTGGTTCTGCTGAGCGCGACTGTGCTGGCCAGCTATGTGCCCGCGCGGCGCGCGGCATCCGTGGATCCAGTGGAGGCCCTGAGAGTGGAGTAGTGAGCCGTGCAGCCGACGCTGGCGATAGCTAGCCGGCTTCGGGATGGTACGATCGCGGTGAATGCCGCTCGTCACGCTCGACAAGGTCACGATGGCCTATGGCCATCTCCCACTTCTCCACGACGCCAGCCTTCGCATCGAACCGCGCGAGCGCGTCTGCGTGATCGGACGCAACGGCACCGGAAAGTCCACACTGCTTCAGATCGTCAGCGGCTTGCTGACACCGCAGAGCGGTAGCGTCTGGCACGAGCCGGGACTGCGCATCGGCCGGCTGGCGCAAGATGCGCTCGTGGCTGACGACCGGCGGACCGTCGACGTCGTGGCCGAGGGCATTGCCGACACGACCGGCGACACATGGCGCGCCGAGCAGCACGTCGCCATGGCTCTGTCGAGACTTCAAATCCCCGCCGACGCCACCATGGCCACACTGTCAGGGGGATGGCGACGCCGTGTCCTGCTGGCGCGCGCACTGGTCGCGGAGCCGGATCTGCTTCTGCTCGATGAGCCGACCAATCACCTCGATATCGACACGATGCGATGGCTCGAAGGATTTCTGGCGGACTATGCCGGCACCGTTCTGTTCGTGACGCACGATCGCATCTTCCTGCAGTCGCTGGCGACGCGGATCGTCGAACTGGATCGCGGCCGCCTGACGTCATGGCCCGGCGACTACGCGACGTTTCTCAGGCGCAAGGAAGAGTCGCTGGCGATCGAAGCGGCCCACGATGCGAAGTTCGACAAGAAGCTCGCCGAGGAGGAAGCGTGGCTTCGCCAGGGCATCAAGGCACGGCGCACGCGAAATGAAGGGCGTGTCCGCGCGCTGCTCGCCATGCGTGAAGCCCGCTCGGCGCGGCGCTCGCAGATCGGCTCGGTCCGCATGCAGACCGAGATCGCGGAGCGGAGCGGGCAGATGGTGTTCGAGGCCGATCGCGTCACGAAGTCATTTGAAGGACGGCCGATCATCAGCGACTTCATGGTGAGGGTGATGCGAGGCGACCGTGTCGGTCTCATTGGACCGAACGGATCGGGGAAGACGACACTGCTCAAGGTGCTGCTCGGCGAACTGCCGCCCGACGACGGAGAGGTGCGGCGCGGCGCCAACGTGCAGATCGCGTACTACGATCAGCAGCGCGAGCAGCTCGATCCCGAGCGCACCGTCTGGGAGACAGTCGCCGACGGTCACGAGACCGTCACGGTCAACGACCGCACCCAGCATGTCCATGGTTACCTGCGAGACTTCCTTTTTCCGCCCGAGCGGGCGCTGTCGCCGGTGAAGGCGCTGTCCGGCGGTGAGCGCAATCGTCTCGTGCTCGCCCGGCTCTTTGCCCGTCCGTTCAACGTGCTGGTGATGGACGAGCCGACGAACGATCTCGACATCGAAACGTTGGAGCTACTCGAGGAGCGGCTCGCCACGTGGCCGGGAACGCTGCTGCTCGTCAGCCACGATCGCGCCTTTATCGATCACGTCGTCACGAGCACGCTCGTCTTCGAAGGCGAAGGGCGGGTGCAGGAGTACGTCGGTGGATATGAGGATTGGCTCCGGCAGCGGCGAAACGCCGAAGCGGACTCAGCTCCTGCACCTGTACGCCGCGCCGCTTCCGGCGCGAACGTGGCAACGATCGCGACGAACGAACTGTCTCGGGCGAAGCGGAAGCCGTCTTACAAAGAGCAGATGGAGCTCGAGCAGCTGCCGGCACGTATCGAGGCCCTCGAGGCGGAGCAGAAGGAGCTCCAGGCCTCGGTTGCGTCGGCAGATTTCTACAAGCGGCCGGCCACTGAGATCCATGAGGCGCTGGCCAGACTCGAGGAGCTCGAGACCCTGCTCCTCGCCGCATACACCCGGTGGGACGCGCTCGACTCTCGCAGCTAGGCTCCCTTGAAGGTCGTCAGAATTCGTTGAACAGCGCGGCGCGCGGCAGCTTCTGCAAATAGTGTTCGGTGCCGTAAATGAAGAACGTCTCCCGCTTCGGATCGCGATTCGGTGCAATGTAGCCGCTGCCGCCGAAGCGAAACATCGCCCCATTGATGTCATCGACGTGCATGTTCTTGTAGCTGTCGTGTGCGTCCTCCGTGCCGGCACGAACCAGGCACACGAATGCCGCGCACTCGGTTCCGTCCGGTAGCCAACGCGTCCTGCCAGCGCCGGATGCCGCGCCAAACACGACACGCCACAACTGCACCTCGCTGTTTGGCCCCCACTCGACCTGCTGCCCTTCGAAGGCCAGCAGATACAGCTGTCCGTCCGCCTGTGTCACGAAATTCACGCTCTGAACATCGTCCTGATGGGGAAAGTCGTGGCGCTTCCCATCTTCGTACATCGACACGAGATTCGGGCACGTCGGATCGCTCTCCGGATCGAAGGCCTCATCGAGGAGTTGGTCGACTCGCTTGACGCATCCTGCATAAAGCACTCGTCGCACGTCTGCCGCAGCTTGCTGCTCGGGCGTCCGCTCGCCAGGGCATGCGGGCGGCGCGAATGGATCCAGCACCGGCACCTGTCCATTCGCCAAGCGGCGGAACGGCTTGACCTGCGCCAGCGACACATAGCCGGTGCATGGATCCGGCGGGATGGCATAGAGGCTGAGGCGATCACCGTCCGGCACCATCACGAGGTATCCGTTCCGCAATGCCGCCGGGGTCCATGCCTCGCGCAGCTTGGCGACAGCAGCCCAGCCCGATCCCTCACCCCTCCTCGCGATCAGCAGACGCGGATGCGGAGACGGCTCCGCGATGTTGTAAATGACCAGCTGACTCGATTGCCCTGACGCAGGAATGTTGCGGTCGCCGTGATCGGGACAGCTCGGATCCCATTGCGATCGTGTGCACGGCAACGCGACGAACTCAGAGCTCGTCACGATGTAGTTGCCGATCGACTGAATGCCGCCGGCATGATCGAACTTGCGATCGGGCGGCACGCCGTCCCAATCATCCGGATTTCCGGGCTCGAACGCATCGTAGACGCCCGCGTTGCTGGCGGCGATCACCGTATCGAGCGGCGAGCCGTCGTGGAAGACCTGCGGCCAGGGGTCGATGGAAACGTTGATGACGTTTCCGCCGAATCGCTGCGAGCGCGTACTGGCCCTCGTGCCGAGCTTCGAGAAGAACACGTTGTTGAATTCCGGACCGCCGTCGCCGCGCACGGAGGTGGTCCACACGAGGTCATAGCGCGCACGGTTGTAGGTCCGGGCGATGCCTTGATGGTGGTACTTCTCACCCCATCCATCTCCCTGATAGTTGATGCCTCGTATGAGTCGCGAGGGGTCGGGCGAGATCTCGAGCACGCCCTGGTCGTTGATGCGACTGAACGCCGCCTTCACGTCGAAGGGACGAGGCGTCGCGTCCAACGCCGTCGTCATCGCGATCGTTCCACCGCAACCGATCGCGTTGGCATAGCACCCGGCGTGCACCTCGAGGCTCATGTCGTAGGGGACGACGTAGTTGATTTGTGATCCGCGACCGAAGCAGTTGTCGTCGTTCGACGCCACCTCCGTCGTCGTGTTCGCGACGAAGAGACGCAGGAAGGTGTTTCGTTCGAAGGCCGCCTCAGCGATCCCGCAGGTGCCAATCCGAATGCTGGTTCCCGCCTGAAACGATCCCAGCTCGAACCGCGAGTAGTTGGTCGTTGCGTTGACGGTCGGGCTCGATGTCGGCCCGTAGGTGCCGATCACATGGGAGATGGCGAAGTCGGCTGAAGCGTCAGTGGGCACGACGACGACGCTCTGTGTCTGCGTCACCACCCGAAACGCGCAAACGCACAACGTTACGAGGACAAGTAGCCGGAGTCTCTTCATCATGGCGACCCCCTACTTGCTAAAACGGAATCCGGCGGAGTTTTTGGCAGAAGGGGTAATCTCTCGGATGATTTTGGAACCCGACACACGGTTCGAGGCGTTCGCCGAGCGCGAACCCTATTTCGCGGTGCTGACGGCGCCACGATTTCTTACGGCCGGACGGACGCCGGGCGACGAGCGCGAGTTCTTCGCGACCGGCGAGACGCTGCTCACGTGGATGTTCCAGGTCATCGACGCCGGCCTCACGCCGGGTTTTGCGCCCGCATCGACGCTCGAATACGGCTGCGGCATCGGCCGGCTGGCGATTCCGCTCGCCCGTCGTCCGGGATCGGTCACGGCGGTCGATCGATCGCCCGCCATGCTTGCCCACGCGCGGCGCGAGGCCGAGAAACGCGGCCTCGATCACATCTCGTTCGAGACGACATCGTCGTTCGTCACGACCTCGCGAAAGTTCGACCTCGTCGTCTGCTATCACGTCCTGCAGCGGATGCGCCCCGCCGACGGACTCGAGGTCGTGCGCACACTCTTGCAGCGCGTCGCGCCGAGCGGCGTGGCCGTCTTTCAGTGGCCGTATCGATCGCAAGGCTCGAAGCTGGTGGCGGCGGCGCGATGGACCCGCGACCGCGTCCCGGGCGTCAATGCCGTCGCCAATCGGCTTCGCGGCAAGGCCGCGCGCGATCCGTTCATCCCGACCTACCGCTACGCCCTTCCGCGCGTGCTGCCGATCTTCGACGCGTCTGGGTTTCGCGCCACACACGTCGTGCTCGAAGACGATGGCGAGCTCGGGTACGCGACGGTGTTCGCGCAACGGCACGCGCGATCGTCGCGCGGCTCCAGGCCGGCGACGCATCGACCGTCGGCGTCCGAACCGGTGCGCATCGGCGAGGCACCCGTCGGCCGCGCGGTGACCGACGAAGAGATGTCGCTCTACAACCGCACGGCCGAGACCTACTTCGCCGCGCTGACGACGTGGGATCACCATCTCGCGAAGCCGTTCAGTCTGCCCGACGAGACGCCCGCGCTGCTGGCGAACTTGGTGACGGTGCTGCACATGCTGCGACTGTCGCGGGGTCTCACCGTCGTCGACTTCGGTGCTGGCACGGGTTGGCTGTCACGCGCGCTGACGCAACTCGGTTGCCGAACGATTCTGGTCGACGTCTCGGCGACCGCGCTCGACATCGCGCGCGACCTCTTCCGCCGCCAGCCGCCGAGCGGCGATCAGCCGGCGCCGTCATTCCTGACCTACGACGGCCGTCGTCTGCCCCTCGAGGACGCGAGCGTCGATCGCGTTGTTTGCTTTGATGCGTTCCACCACGCGCCGGATCCGGCCGCGATGATTCGCGAGTTCGCGCGCGTGCTCAAGCCCGGCGGACGCGCGGTGTTCGCCGAGCCCGGTCCGCGGCATGCCGACGCGCCGCGCTCGCAATTCGAAGCGCAGACCTACGGCGTGGTCGAAAACGACGTCGACGTGCACGCGATGTGGCGCGTTGCGCGGACCTGTGGATTTGCGGACCTGAAGATGAGCGTCTTCCACGAGCCCGAACATCTCGTGTCGCTCGACGAGTTCGAAGACCTCCTCGCGGGCGGACCGTCGCAGGAAGAGTGGCTGGTGTCCACTCGCAAATTCCTCCACAACGTTCGCAACTTCGTACTGATCAAGTCCGGAGACGACCGCGCGGACAGCCGGACGTCGAAGGGCCTCGCATGTGACATCCGGGCGCCGCTACCCGCGGCGACGAGCGGGCGGGCCATCGTCATCGACGTGGCCGTGTCGAATACCGGCTCGGCGTTCTGGCTGCCGTCAACGGCTCGTCCCGGCGGCGTCAGTCTTGGCGCGCACCTTTACGACGCAAACGGCGCGCTGCTCAACTTCGACTATGCCCGTGAGTCGCTGGCCGACGACCCGCGCGAGATCGCGCCCGGCGAGTCGGTCGCGCGGCGTATGACCTTGCCGGCGCTCGGCCCGGGACGCTACACGATTGAGATCGACTGCGTTGCCGAGAACGTCACGTGGTTCGCATTGGCCGGATCGCGTCCAGCGCGACTCGACATCAATGTCGACCAAGCGTGAGCCTCGTCATGTCCACCCTGCGTCACCGCAGGGTTTGCAGCCACGCCGTTACTGCACCGAAGACCGCCTCCTGGGCGTCAGCGTCGGAGAGCGTCAGATCGTGAACGCCGCCTTCGATAGGCTTGATCGTCACGCGCATGCCAAGCTTTGGGCCCTCGCGGTTCATGTCCTCCACGTCGAGCACAAGATCAGCCCTCCGGTATTCCTCGTGCCAGATGGAGTCGGTGCCGTCGTTTGATCTGGCGGAATGCAAGATGAGAATCGGCTGGTCGATGCCGCCCTTACGCGCCCGGTCTTGCGCCGTCGCGATCGCGCGCACCCATCCAAAGAAGACCGGAAAGCCCTCGATCGGTTTGAGGCACGGGTCGAACTCCCATCGGCCGTGACAGTCAGGACAGGTGGTGGATTGACGCAACAAGGAACGGGCGTACCAGAGAGGGACCGACGATGTGAAGTTCGCGTGAGGGGCCATCCACCCGACTATCTTCACGACATGCAGCTTAAACCCTGACAAGTCGCGATCGTTGAAATCGAGGAACGGGCTATTGAGGAATACGGCGTTGACGACCCGGCGATGCCGTCCATCCTGAAGATATCGCACCGCGATCAACGCGCCTGTCGAATGGCCGTTGAGGAGAACGAACGAGTAACCCTCGGATTTGATCAGATTGAGGGCCTCGGAGATCTCTTGAAAGTATTCATCCATGCTCTTCGCGAAATTCGGGTACTTGTACCCCGCCGGCAGGGAACGGCCGTACTTCCGGAGATCTAATGCGAAGAAGTCACAACCGGTCCGAGTCGTTACCGGTGCCGGCGCTTTCTCGTAGTAGTCCGCCAGGTGAGTTTGAAAGAAGTAATCCACGTAGCCGTGAAGGTAGAGCACGGCGCAGTCACGTTTGCGAACCAAGGGCCGTCTGACGAGTGTGGCGGTGATCGGACCGTCGTAGTCGTGGCCCAGGTCGATCGTGTGTGCCCAGAATCCGGGCAGCCTGTCGTGATCCCAGTGAATCGAGCTGGTTTGCCGCGCGGCTGCATTGCCGCCCGTCGTCGCGACGCCGGCGGCCACGAGAAGACAAGCGGTGATCAGTCGCCTCACCGGGCCTCGCAGAGCGCCGGCGAAATCGGCGTCACCGGCGCACTCGCCGGATTCGCATCATCCAGACGAAAACCTTGCGAGCAGATGATGCCGCCGCTGGGCGTCTTGACCTTGAACATGTAATGGTTGGTGCCTGGCGCGTTCTGAGGTGGAAGCCAGAGCGCCGCGTACCTGCGAAACTGTTTGCCTTCTCGGCCTGGCGGACCACCATCGGCGAGAACTGTCAGGAAGTTCACGCCTCGATCGTTGTCGATCTCCCGCCATTCCGTCGGTCCGGCCTGCCGCGCCAATATGCTCACCGACCTGCTTGGTACACCCCAATCCTCGCTGTGTTCTTCCGACCATTCGAAGCGCGGGATGCGTGCCTCGAGCCTACGCAAGCGACGTGGGATCAGCGACTCGAGATCTTCGTCCAGCATGTTGCGCGGCCGTCGCACGAGCAGCGTATCGGGACCAAACGTGTGCTTGCGCTTCGGCCCCGCGCGAAACGTTCTCTCTGGAACGTTCTCCACGGCCACGACGGGGTGGGCATCTTGAAGCAGGCACGCCAGCATTTCCGCTTCGTGAGGCCCCAGCAGCGTTGATGCCCCCTCGTACTGTTGAAGCTGATACTCCTCGCGCGTCGTGGTGTAGCCGACGTATTCGTTGGCGAGTCCGACAATGGCTACAGGCGGGCCGCTAGCGCGGGCAATGGCGGCCTTCATCACTCTGCCGGCTGTCGTCGTAACTTCGGTCGGCACAGCCGCGAGATCGAGCACGTCGCCGATGTGCGCAACTGCAACCGGGATCTCCTGCGGAAAATCCTTCGCGGCTACGATTCCGGTCGGTCTCAGAAGGCGCACGACGCCGGCGAGCGCTTCGCTGTCTAGCGACGTGAGTGCATCCGCCAGGGGCCGGTCGAGACCGGGCTCCTTGACATCGTCGCCGCTGTCTGGCCCCTTTCGGGCCTCCGGTCGCCAACCGTAGTTGTAGAACACAGTCCGGCCGTCCTCCGCGCCACCGAGCTCCGCGGCCCCCGCCAGCGGCTTCTTTGCGAAGGTCACCGAACCGCACGAGGCGTTATAGGGAACTCTCGACCATCGTGTGTCGAGCATCGGACTGTCTGTGTGACTCCGTGGCAATGTTGCGAGAAGCGTGTCTACGGCCGTGGCCAGCCGTTGGCCGAAGTCAACGACCTCGTCGCGGTCCTGAAGGAGCCAGTCAGGTGACACGTCGCCTTCCGCGCCATTGAAAAACCCCGACACTCCGTGACCGCCGTCCTCGAGAGCCAGCATGGCAATGCCCGCTAGGTCGCCCGAATACAGTTCCGCGTCGTGGGTCATCGCCGTCGGATGAACGGCATAGAACGTTAGCAGTCCGTGTGAGACTCCGTCTCTGAGGATCTTGACAACAATGAGCGTGGGGTCGACAGCGAGGTAGCGGGCGCAGTGGTTGACCGTGCCGTCGGGGCAGGTTGCGCCCATGTGTTTCGCGTCATGCTCGATCGACTCACGCATCGCTGGCGAATTGCGAAAGTACGGCGCAATCGCGCGGTTGCGTTGAATGTGAACGGCCGCGCCTGTGTAGACTTCGAGCGCGTGGTGCGCCGCCGCCGCCTCTCGGGCGTCGTCCATCGCGTGGTTGATCGCCTCTGCGATCTGATTCGCGAGGAACTTGAATAGGCGGGGCTCGAAGTTGGGGAGAGGGCCGGCAAACGCGTTGTAGATCGGCGCGGAGGCAAAGTTCGCGGGGCTGTGATGGGTGTGAGTGGCACTGATGATCAGACTGGCGTCTTCGAGTCGATGAGTGTGATTGACGATCTCGAGCACCTTCGCGCGCAGGCCCGCCGGGAGCATGAATAGATCGCATGACACCAAGGTCAGGACATGGTTGTTGCGATCTTGGAAGTAGAAGGCCCTGGCATAAAGCCGGGTCCAATTGCCCCGGGCCACGCGACCGCCGGGTCCATGTCCGCCCAATGGAATGCCGGGCGGCGGAGTGATCTCCGCCTTGCCGGCTCCGACGATGAAATGCGGCGTCGAGCCCGGTTGGTGAAGCGAGTAGCCGGGCACTCGTATTGTGTAAGAGCAGCCCAATAGCAGCAGCCCCGGGATCGCAACCGAGGCTCTCAACGCTCGACCTCTCATCCCGCTGCACCCTGATTCTCGACGCATAGCTCAATGCCTTTCACGAGGCCTTGAGAGCGCCCCGCGTGTATAAACGCCGTCCGCAAACGGATCGAACGAAGCTCAAGAAGATCGAGATTCGACTGTAGAGCCTGCGTTCGCTCGTCCTGTCGCTGTCGTTTATGAATGATGGGCGCGCATCATCGCGAGAGATAATGGCAAACGAGCCACCATGCCCGTGCTTGCCATCGATCTCCAGGATGGGTTCTTCGGCGACGACGTCGTCTTCCGTGTGAACGGAGAGCAGGCGCGTACCGAACCGGGAGTGCGCACGAAGCGAACCCTTGGGAAGGCAAAGAGTCTCGAGATCGAAATCCCCGATGGTCAGGTAACGCTCGAAGTCGAAGTGCCCACGAAAGGGATCGCGGGCAAGACCGAAATCCATCATAAGTTCCTCGGGGTTTCGATCGCAGGAAAGGACGTCCAGTTCATTCCCTCGGACAACGAGTTCGGCTACGGATAGTTCGCTCACCTGAGCGGCACCTGCCGTGGCCACATGGAGCATGCCAATGGCAACGGTAACAAGTACTCCTCCATACACCGACGTCGTACCAGGAGCTGCGGCAGCACCATCTCCGGCTGCGGCCGTCCAAGCGGTGAGCGGCCGCTTCGAGGGCTCGATGACCGCGCCGAAGGCCGGCAGCGAGGTCCTCGAGCTGCGCGTCGATGTCGATCGCCGTTCTCCCACGTCAGTGACAACCACTCGTCTGAGCGGCGATTTCTTTGCGGTGAACAGCATGAACATGCCTGGCGCACCGCCTCGCTCCTGGAAGGTGTATCGCGAGTCGTGGATCGTCGACGCTCCGGCGATCGCTCACACGGCCGGCGCGGTGCAGATCACTGGAATCGTGAAGTTCTGGGAGAGTACGCACCCGGCAGCAACGATTGCGATCCAGATCCCGTTGACGGCTGCTGCCATCGGACCCGCGCATGTGGCCTTGACGTTTCAAGGTGGGACCGTCTGGGAGTACACGTGTGCACGGGTGGGTCAGTCGTTCCGCGATCTGGAGCTCGAAGTCGATGTCTGCCAATCCGTCAATCGCCCGCCGCTGTTGCCCGCGTACGAGACCGCGAGCCACCCGATCGCACCGGCAGGGCTGCCGAAGCGGCGCCTCACCATGGAGGCGGCGTACGACGAGGCCGGTGTCGGGGTCACGATTCGCGGCGATCACACGGTGATCGACGACAGCGATCCGCAATTCCAGACGTGGTCGGACGCGGAACTGCATGACGCCATGGAGACGCACTTCACCGATGCGCCACTGGAATGGCCTCGATGGGCGATGTGGGGTCTGCTGGCGGGGACTTATGAAGATCCGAAGGTCGGCGGCATCATGTTCGATGCCGCGGCCGACTTTGGCGGCGTGGGGCGGCCGCCGGAGCGCCAGGGGTTCGCGGTGTTTCGAAACCACCGATGGTTCAACGCGCTTCCCGCCGGCGCTCCGACCAACGACGCCGAAGCGGAAGCGCTGCGGAAATATCTGTACACCTGGGTGCACGAGGCCGGCCACGCGTTCAATTTCCTGCACTCGTGGGACAAGAACCGACCTGATGCCCTGTCGTGGATGAACTACGACTGGCGCTACGACACGCGCAATGGACCGGACGCGTTCTGGAAGGCCTTCGAATTCCGATTCGATGACGATGAACTGCTCCATCTCCGGCACGGCAACCGCGCGTCGGTGATCATGGGCGGCGATCCGTGGGCCTCGGGTGGGCACATGGAAGCTCCGCCCGGCGCGGAGCATTTACGCGCGGCGCCCGCAGCCATCGCGCACGCGGTGGGCGACGTTCCGATCGAGCTGTTGCTGCGGTGCAAGGGCTACTACGAGTTCATGGAGCCGGTGAAGATCGAGGTCCGCCTGCGGAACGCGCTCGCCGACGTCGATATCGACGTGGATGGACAGCTGCAGACCGAGTTCGGTGGTCTCATCGTCTTCATTCGCCGTCCGGACGGGCGCATCGTGGAGTACTCGCCGGTGGCCTGCAAGCTCTCCGAGTCCGCGCTGCGAACGTTGAAAGCGGGGGCCCAGGGCGCGGATCGCTACAGCGAGCAGCTCGACGTGACGTACGGCCGATACGGCTTCTACTTCGACGAACCCGGCCAGTACCTCATTCGCGCGCTGTATCAGGGGGCCGGTGACCTGCTGATTCCGTCGAACACGATGCGGTTGCGCGTGGGTCAGCCCGCCTCACCCGAGATCGATCGACGCGCGCAGGATTTCTTCGTCTATCAGGTCGGTATGAACCTCTACCTGCGCGGATCGCAGTCGCCGCACCTGAAGCAAGGACTCGATTTCTTACAGGAGCTGTGCGAACGGCACGCCAACACGGTGATGGGCGCGGAGCTGGCGCGAACCATCATGCGGGCGGTGGCCGAGCCGTTCTACCGCTTCGAGAAACCCAAGGGCGACACGCCCACGCGCGCGGTGCTCACGTGCACGAAGCAACCCGATCCCAACGCGGCGCTGCGATTCACTGACAAGGCACTGAAGGTCTATCGCGCGAACAAGCAGAAGATTCTCAATCTTGGGTACGGTGATCTCGTTCGTCAACGCGCGGAGTATCACGCGAGCATGGGCGACACCGACGCGGCGCGGCGCGAACTCACGACGCTGGGGTCGGACCTCGCCTCGCGCGGCGCGAATGCGCCCGTGCTCGACGATATTGCGCAGCTCGCAAAGTCGTTCATCCGCTCGCGCAAGGCGACGCCAGCCGTCTCGACGAAGCGATCGAAACCGCGCCGGCGCGGCGCGAAGACGGAGTAACGATCATGGCGACACGTGTTCGACGTGATGCGTTGGCGCTCAAGCCTCTGGTGCCAACTGACGCCTGGGATCCGGTGTTCGAGTGGTACGCCCGGGCGATTCTCGAGATGCAGGGACGTCCGATCGACAATCCCACCAGCTGGCGCTATCAGGCGGCCGTGCACGGCTACGACCGCGGAGAGGATCCGCTGGCACAGGGCGGTGAACATCTGCCGTCGACTGCGGATCAGCGCCGGTTCTGGAACCAGTGTCAGCATGCCAGCTGGTTCTTCCTGCCCTGGCATCGCCTGTATCTGGGCTACTTCGAGCAGATCCTCCGTGCCGCGATCGCGCGGATGCGAGGGCCCGACACGTGGGCGCTGCCGTACTGGAACTACAGCGACCGGGCCAATCCCAACGCACGGAAGCTTCCGCTCGCGTTCACGCTGCCGACCATGCCTGGCGGCGGTCGCAACCCGCTTCGCGTCGACGATCGACTGCGCGGAAACGCCCATGACATCGTCGCGACGGCGCGGCAGGTAGACGTTCGGACCTGTCTCACCGATTCGCGATTTGAGGCACCAGACGTGGGCGGCACGGCGGGCTTTGGCGGACCGCGCACGGGCTTCCGCCACCAAGGGGGTCTCGGCGCACCAATCGGCAAGCTCGAGAACACCCCTCACGGCTCTGTGCACGTTGCGGTGAACGGCTTCATGGGTTCGTTCAATACGGCCGGGCTCGATCCGATTTTCTGGCTTCATCATGCGAACATCGATCGACTGTGGGCGGTGTGGCACAACCGCAATCCCGCGAATCGTGATCCGCAGACCGCGAACTGGTTGTCGGCGGTGGCGTTCGAGCTGCATGATTCGCACGGGAGAGTCGTCAGGCACACGGCCTCCGAGGTCGTCAACACGGCATCGGCGCTGTTCGACTATCGGTACGACAACATCGCCGATCCGATCGGCGGAGTCGCGGCCGCGGAACCAGAAGCCGGGAGGGCTCCTATGGCACCAGGACAACCGGAGATGATCGGCGCGAACGAGTCGCCTGTGGTGCTCACGGGCACGGCGGTGAGCACGTCGATGAGCGTCGCTGCACCCAGCGGTCCGGCGGCGCGGCTCGCGGCGGGAGAACCTCCCGAAGTTCATGTGAACATCGAGAACGTGAAGAGCGTGGATGCCGCAGCGACATACGCGGTGTACCTCAATCTGCCAGAGGGCGCGTCAGCAGATGACCATCAGGATCTGTTCATCGGCCTGCTGCCGATGTTCGGTGTACCTGAGGCCTCGCGCGGTGACACCGATCGGCCAGGCGACGGCCTCACGTTCTCACTCGACGCCACAGATGTCGTGCGTCGGCTCGAAGCGCGCGGCCAGTGGACGGGCGACGTGCGGGTGACGTTCGTCCCCGAAGGCATGCCGATCGCCGACGCCCGCCGCGCCGCCGCGGAGCCCGAGCCGGTGACCGTGGGCCGCGTGAGTCTCTATTACGCATGAACCGCGTGCGGGCGGTGTCGTGGCGCCATCCCCATTGGTGGATTGCGGCGTCGAGCGCGGCCGCATGGTGCTGGCTTGGGGCCACGTGGCTTCTCAACCGCCACCAACATGGCGTCGATCCGTTCGAGTGGACGGCGATGCTGTGCGCGATGATGCTGCCGCTCGTCTTTGGCCACGTCTGCTTCGTTGCGACGCGAAGCCTGTGGACGAGACGCCAGCGTGCCATCGCCTCGTTCGTCATCGGATATATCGCATTGTGGCTGCTCGTCGGCGTGGCGTTGCAATGGGTGACGGCGACGAGCCCCGTCATGCGTCTCATGCACTGGCCGTGGATTGGCGCGGTGACGTTCGGTGCAGCCGCACTCTGGCAATGGGCGCCGCTGAAACGGCGGGCGCTTGCCCAGTGTCATCGCACGGCGCCGCTCGCACCGCGCGGCTGGCGCGCCGATCGTGACTGTCTCTGCTACGGTTCGTCGATTGGCGTCCGTTGCATCGTCGCGTGTGGTGCGATGATGGTGGCGTGCGCCGCCGCCGGCCACGGTCCGATAGCCATGATCAGCGTTACAGCGATTGCCGGCGCGGAGCGTTATAGCAGTCTCGCGACTGCGCGCGTGACGTCGCTGCTGCTCGTGGTCGTCGCAACCGTGTACGCCTTGGCCGCGTGAGCGGCGGATCCTTCGACCACATCAAATCCCGAGTAGGCGCAGTTGCCGGTCGATGAAGTCGGCCGCCTCGCCCTGCGTGGTCGGCAGCGCTTCCGGTGCCGCTGCACCGAGCAGTGCGGCCCCCGTGCGCCGGCTGACCAGCTCGGCAAAGCCCTGGACCCACTCGGTTGTCAGCGAGTCGAGTGGTTCATCGCCCGGATCAACCTCAATGCCTGCAGCCGTCGAGACGATCGCCTGGGCGAGCGTGGGGCGAGTCAGTTTCGACGGCATGTGTGCGGCGTCGCGTGGCGCTGGCAAATGCGTAAAGAGGTCAGCGAACGACGCAGCCTCCGCATCGCGGTGGGTGAGCGGTCCCGCGAGTCCAAAGAGCTCCGATGCCGTCTTGATGACCGACGTGTGCTGCAACCGCCGGTTCTCCACCGTCCCTTTGCGGATCCACGGCGAGACGATCACGGCGGGCACTCGCAATCCGATTCGATCGAACGAAAACGCCGGCACCTGAAACTGGGCGTCGTCATCGGGATTCGGCGAGTTCTGGCCGTCGGGATTGGTGGCTGGGCCGGGCGGCGCGACGTGATCGTAGAAGCCGCCGTGCTCGTCGTAGGTGACAACCAGCACGGTTTCCTGAAACAGCGGCAGGTTGGCGGCGAGCGCATCGTACACATCGGCGATGAGATGCTCGCCGTGTCGCACGTCTTCGGGCGCGTGCTGCGAGTTCGCGGGCTTTGCCGGCTTGGTGCCCGTGGCCTTGCGGTTCGTAAACTGCGGCAGGATGAAGACGTAATTCGGCAGATTGCCGGCGGCCACATCGCTGGCCCAGCGTGCGTCGAAGCGTCGAAAGTGATTCGGCGAGTGTCCGAGGTTCTTGAACTGCAGCACCTCGCTGAGGTCGTGCGAATACTGACACCACGTCAGGTTTTTCGCGGCGACGAGCTCGTAAATCGTCTTCGACAGGTAGTCGCGCTTGAAGTTGTTGTGGACGTAACCCTCGGAGGTTGCCGCATGAACGTACATGCGGTTGGGCATCGTCGGCCCAGGGACCTCGCAGAACCAGTGGTCGCAGAGACAGAACTCGTGGGCGAGCTGGTTGATCGCCGGCAACTGCGTCGGCGCGAACGATTGCATCACCTCGTGGATCTTGTCGCGATCGACGACGTGCGTCCGGCGCAGCAGATCGTCTTTGTACGATCGAACGAAGCCGTTGTTCCTGATCGGATGCGCGGCGGACGGTCCCGCCTTGTCGTTGCACAGCTGCACCCCGACCTGATTGAACGAATGCGACGGCCCTTCCTTGTCGTGCACGGCAAACGGCGCGGGTTTGGTCGCGGCAAACTCGGGATTGTTGGTGCCGACCGGTTTGTCGGGATCGAGCCTATTGGTGTGTGCCGCTCCCAAAAGATTGTCGATTGTCTGACCGGCTGGAGCAGGGAAGAAGCCGAACAGATGATCGAAGGAGCGGTTTTCGAGCATGAGCACGACAACATGTTTGATGCGCGTCTGCGTCATGGGCTGTTCTCGTCACGAGTCATAAAGAGTGCACTCAACAAGGAAATAACGATCGGATGGGAGAGTTCGAACGTAAGAATACTGCTCGAGGTTGAGGCATGAGGAGAGGTAACGCACGATCCGGTGTGAGTCTGAAGCCAGCGGATGTCAGCGATGCGACGATACGGGTCGTCTCGCCCTCGGTGCCGCCGCGCCCGATACCGGTTCGTATCGTGCTGCCGGAGATTCCACCGTGGTCGATTCGCAATCCCGCCATGGCGGATGTCGTGGCAGCGTTCAAAGCGATTCCAGGCTCGGCCAAGGACGCGAAGTGCTCGGGCAGCGTGGGTGCCTCGCCAGACGGGGACACACACCTGCAGGGTGCGGCAGTCAAGGACGGGCACTATCTGCTGACGCACAGCATGAAGGGGAAGAAGTCCGGTCGGTTGTTGGTAGTGGATCGCACGTCGCGCAAGCTGGTGCACCAGTACGATCTGCCGCCCGTCGAACCTGGTTTCTTTCACGCAGGGGGCTGCCAGCGGATCGGTGACTGCGTGGTCGTCCCTTCCGAGAGCTCCAACGATTCGATCGTCCAGTTTTTCGATGCGTCCGATGTCGCCAACATCCGGCAGATCCCGATCGCACTGGACACACCCCGGAGCCGGAAAAGTGGCGCCGCAGGCATCACGCAATTGAGTCGGAAGGGCGCAGACGTCTGGCTGCTAGCGGTGCACGATCAGGGGACACTCGACTTCTACGAAGCCGACGGACTTGGCGAGACATTCATATTCAAGAAGACCTTCTCGCGTCCCGTACCGGATGGGGAAGCGGAGCACCAGGCGTTCCAACTGATCACCGACACACAGAATCGCGTGTTCGCAGTCGGTCTGAGCATCGGCGGCCAGTTTGGCAGGAATGTGGCCGTTTTGTACCACCTGGACCTCGTCAACCGGATCATCGTCAGGGTGGCGAGAAAGTCGGTCAACCCAACTGGCGTCCTCCCATTCGACCCACGGCTTCGGTGGGGGGCCACGATCGAGATCGCACCTGATGCCCTGGAATTGCACTGCACCAGTCACGACTATTTGGATGCCTGCCACATCAACAACTTTGTCGGGAAGCGTTCGCCAGTCTCGCTGGTAAGCACGCGACGCCGCCCCCGCGTCGTGCGCGCCGCCGCGACGCGGCGCGCGATGCGCACTGCGCGGGAGGTCGTTCCCCTGTCAGGAGAACCACTCGATCTGACGCGGGGCGTGATCGTGGTGTTCTCCGGTGGCGGTTTCGACGCGATGAATCCGAAAGAAGTCAGAAACCGGATGGACGAGTTCATCGCCGACGTCAATGCCGATCCCTTCGTTCAAACGGCGACCGGCGGGTCCGGCCTTGCGTTCATGCTCTTGCCGGGGCAGAAGACGCCGCACCTGCATCAAACGAAGTGGCGGGACGTGTGTACGGCGCTCAACCAGATCAATCCGACCAGCATCGTCCTGGTGGGGCATTCGAACGGCGGCGCAGCGGCGATGGACTTGGCGCGCTGTCTACAGACGCAGAACCGCCAGGTGGACCTGGTGTTCTCAGCCGACTCGGTGCTGACACTCGACGACATCGGGGACATCAACGTCGTCCCGATGAATGTCCGCATCAATGTGAACTCTTACGTGATTCCGACACTGGCGTGGATCCTGGCGCCGTTCCCTATCGGTGAGCAGAATCGACGCGCCGAAGGCGAGCCTTTGAGTGGGATTCTCAACATTGGGCTCGCGTATAACCTCGGTGGCGCGCGTGCGCACCGGAATGCGTTTTACGATCTCGCCGGTGGAGACCGGAAGGGCAGCGGGTTCAAGTACCCGAACCTCTTGTTGAATACCACGCTGGCGGTTCTGAAGGGGGCGACGCCGTTCGACATCGTGCAAGCCTCCGAGTCGCCGCTCCAAGTGCTTGCCACGCGCGCGAAGACTCGCATCGAAATGGAGTCGGCGGGTTTCAAAAAGACGCTGCTGCCAACCCGAAAGAGATAGCGCGCGCGCGCCGTGCGACGATTGGATCCGTCGATATCCTCACTCGGGCTGCGCGACTCGCTGCCACGACGGATCAGGGTTGTACCGCGTTGTCGACTTGGCGATGCTCTCCGTCTCGAGCCCCAGATCCTTCTGATAGACGATGCCGTCACGATTGACGATGAACGTCATCACACCGGTGACGTCGTACTGCGCGGGCCATGCGACGAGCGCAAAGCCGCCGGACATCTCACCGTTCACGATGTAGTTCTTGGCTGCCCCGGGCGCGGCCGGTCCTTGCTCGGTCAGGATTTTGAAGTAGTAGCCTTGAAACGTGGACGGCCGCCCGGCGGTCGTGGCGAGCGGGTGCTCCGGCTCCGCCGCCTGCGCCACCAGGTCGCCGAGCGGGCTCCGCTTCTGGCCTCGCACCACTGGCCAATACAGTCCGTTTTGCTTGCCCGGCTCGCTGCGAATGCTCCTCGCGTAGAGGCCCGCCGGTTTGCCATCGTGTCCCTGCTGAGCGTAACGCTTCTGCGCAGCGACATACGTTCGACAGGTCTCGATCACCGCAAGCTCGTTGCGTCCTATCCGGCGCGCAATGACTTCTTCCTTTCCCGTCGCCGTGTCGAAGCGCCATGCGGTTCCGTCCTTCACGATGGGGATTGGAAACGGCCATCCTTCGTTCCCGACCACGAGCGTCCGGCGAGTGCTCCCCTCATCGACCAGCCGCCATCCTTCGGCGGCAGCCACGATGAATACCTCACGGTTGTTCCGGGCGGTGGCTGGATCAGATCCGGCGGCCAACTCCTGTCCATCGCGGCCGAAGAGAGCGATCAGTTCCTCGATCTTGCCTGCTTTGACGACGCGTATCAGTTCTCTCGCGGCATCGTCGGGCGTCTGGAACGTTCGTGGAGAATCCTGGGCTGCTGCCGTCGAGCAGGGGAGCGTCAGATATCCGATCGTCAACGCCGCGGCGAGGAGGCAGCGAGTCATCCTGGGACAAGAGCGGTTCGAACGCATGGTGATCACGGTGTGAGTCCTCGTTGTTCGTCGCGACCGTTCAACGCCGCCGTCCGCCGCCGCCTCGCGAGCGGCCGCCGCCTCCGCGGCTCGCTCCGCCGCGCTGAGTCGCCGACCGTGTCGATCGGCTGTTCGAGTACCCCGAGAACGCGTCCGAACTGCGGGCGCTCGGCTCTCTGGCCTGCTGATTCTGGCGCTGGGTGTAACCGCGGGATTCGGCGCTCGGACTGCGCGAGCTGTCGGTCCTCTGTGAGGCGGCCGGCTTCTCGGTGCTCCGCTGCTGGCGCTGCGCCTGCGACTCGGGGCGGTTCTCTTGCCGGTTGCTCTGGCGCTCGGTTCGCTGTTCCTGGCTGTTCTTGGCGCGATCTCCGCGATTCTCGCCGCGATTCTCGGCGCGATCGCCGCGCTCCTCGGCGATATCTTCCCGATGGTCCGACCAGTCCTCGCGCGCATCCTCGCGCGCGTCGTAGTAGTCGTCCCAGGCATCGTTGTACATGTACGCGCCGCCGTACCAGCCGTACGGGCCGTAGTAATAGGGGTTGCTCCACGCGCTCATGGCGATGCCGGCGGTGAATCCGATCATGCCCGCGGCGATCACTTCATCAGTGTTATCGGATTCGACAACGATCGTGGTCGATGTGGGCGCCTGGGTGTAGACCGTCGTCGTGTTGTACTGCGGGACGTAAACGACCTGTGGATTGGCCGGCTCGATCACGATGACGTCCTGACCGCTGGACGTCGTCCGCGTCGCGACTTCCTGTTGCGGCGTGCTTTTCAGCGTCCCGACGTCATGGGCTTGCTTCCTGAGTCGCTGAATGCTCGCGAACACGGCCGGGCGATCCGAGGTGAACGCCACGCCGAGACTCGTGGTCCAGTCCAATTGGTCGGCCATCGTCTTCACTACCTGCGGAAACACCGCCAGCGTGACGAAGCTCGGCTCGAACCCCTGGTTGGTGAGGGCATCCTGAAGCGCGCTGCCTTTGAGGGATTGATTCTTCCCCAGCCACAGGTGGAGCGCATCCACGCTGCCGGGATTCTGCGCGCAGATCAGAATCTGCGCGAGAAGCTGGTCCGGATAGAGCGCGACCGGAGCCAGCAGACGATCGAGCGCTTCGGGTGCGGCAGGCTCCCCGGCGCGCGCCACGTGCCTTTCCGGAAGGACCAACCTGACCAGCACCACCAGCGCGATGATCGCGGTGACGACGATCGCAACCTTCTTGATCATGGCTGCACCGTCACCGCGGCGGTCAACGTGAACTGCAGTCGCGTCTCGGCGGGAAGCTTGAGGTGCTCGGTGCCCGAAGCGGCAACGGCCGCTCCGACTCCAGCGCCGGCAAGCGCGCCGATGGCCGCACCAGAGCCGCCGCCTGCGATGCCGCCGACGGCAGCACCCAGGCCAGCGCCGCCGGCCACTTTCCGCGTCGTCTTCTTGCCTTCGCCTCCACCCTTTTGCTCGACCTGCGCCGTGACGATGTCGTACTTTCGACCGCCGAAGCTGAGCGTGTTTGCTTTCAGCGAGATCTTGTCCGCGCCTTTGAAGTTGCCGGCCTGTTCCACCTTTGCCACCTGCACTACGACCGCCGCATAGCGTGGCACGACGACGTTTCCTCCTAGCATCACGGGATCGTCGACCACCGCCTTGAAGGTCATCCCGGCCTTGGTCGCGTCGACGTCAATCGCCTGCGTCAACAGGACGTTCAGAACAGTGCCGGACGGTACGGTGATCGGTGATGGCGCTCGTGCAGGGTCCGGGGCCGCCTGGGGCGGCGTCTTGCGCGGCGAGAATTCCACGGCAGTGATGTCTGCAAGCGGAAACTCCGCGATCTCCCCGCTGGCGAGCAGGATGCGCACGATCTTGACATCGGCGCTCATGAAGGAACCCTCGACGCTCTGACCCGACCGGAGCCTGACCCGGTCGGCCAACAGGCTGGCACTCGCCCCTATGAACAACAGGGTGATGGTCGAGAAGGTCAGAGCACGTCTTCGCATGGCTGCTCCCTCACGAACGCCGTCATTGGACGATGGGCAGAGACGCCGCAATCTGGAGGTCGAGAATCAACAGCATCTGGTTCTCGATTTGGAGAAATCGCGCGGCCGCCTTCGCCGACAGCACCGACTTGAACCGGTCGTAGTAACGGGCCTTGAGGCCATGGCGCCGGCCTTCGACGTCAAGAGCGCCGCGGGCGAGCCGGTCGGCGACCTCGTCGGTCAGCTTCTCGTAGTTCGCGGCGTATTCCTTGATGAGCGCCATCCGTTCGTCATTCACCTTTGCTAGCTCGGTTTCGTATTCGCGGTAGACGGGCCAGAACTTCGCATCGTCGGCTTCGGTGAACTGCATCAGCTCGGTAATGATGGCAGTCCTCTGCGAGCGAAGGTCCGACCGCAGGAGCTCCACATACGCGCGAAGATTTGCCTCGCGGGTGTCGTCGGGAGTCGTCACTCTGGTTGCCTGTGCCACGACGAGCCGAGGGCTGAGACACACAGCGAGCGTCAGCGCGGTCGCGGCCTTCAACAGCGTTCGAATCATGAGCGGTGGCTCCGTTTTCAGTGCAGTGCCGGTTGGGTGTGCAACGGACCTGCCAGTGCGGTACGACCCTCAAACGACGGTCGTCATTCACGAGGCCTTGGGCAGCCTCCGACATGCCGGAGAACCTCCGGGGTTGGGCAGCGCTCTATGTCGTGGCGGCTTGACGTGATGTGACGAGGAGAGAATTAGGCATACTAACGGCCGTGACGCCCACCGCGCCTGGTTTCGATCCCACAACCATTACGCAGCCGCACGAGCGACTGCTGACCTACTACTTCATCCTCGCGCTCCTGACGCTGCCGGCGTTTCCTCTCACGATGACCGTTCTCTACATCAAGTACAGGACGATGCGATTTCGCTTCGATCACGAGGGCATCTGGAAACGTCAGGGTCTCTTGTGGCGGCGTGAAACCAACGTCGCGTATCGCCGGATCCAGGACATTCACCTGACCAACGGCATTATTCAGCGGTGGCTGGGGCTCGCGACGGTCAGCATTCAAACGGCCGCTGGTTCCTCAACCGCCGAAGTGACCATTGATGGCGTGCTCGAGGCTGACGCGTTGCGCGACTACCTCTATACCAAGATGCGCGGTGTTCGAGACGGCGCCCATGCCGCGGCGCATGTGGCGGAGGGTGCGAGCGATGGCGAGACTCACGACGAGACGCTGGCGCTTCTCACAGAGATTCGCGACTCGCTTCGCCAGCTTGAAACACGATTGCGAGGGCGGACGTGAGCCACACGGTGGATGCTGCGGCCGCCTGGATCTATCGTGGCGTCTGGGCCAGCATCGTGGCGCTGTTCCGTGTGCCGCCCGAGCCGCCGACGCTGCCATCTTCTGGTGAGACTGTTCACTCGATCAGGCCATCAGCGGGTTATCTGCGCTACCTGAAATTCCTGTTCTGGATAGCGTTCCTGCCGGGCGATATCGCTCCGATCCTCATCTGGTTGCCGATTGCGATCGCGTTCCCGATCGTGGGCGTCATCCTCGTCGTGCCGCTCGTCGTCGTGCTGATCGCGCCGGACGTGATCGCCTATGTCGGCCTACATCTGAGGTACGACACAACGTGGTACGTGTTTACCGATCGGAGTCTTCGTATCCGGCGGGGCATTTGGGTGATTCACGAGACGACCATCACGTTCGAGAACGTGCAGAACGTCGAAGTGGCCCAGGGACCCGTGCAGCGCTATTTCGGTATTGCCGATGTGATTGTCCAGACAGCCGGTGGCGGCGCATCCAAGAAGAGCAGCCATGGCGGCGAGAAATCGTCGGACGCGCACGTCGGCATCCTCCAAGGGTTGGACAATGCCGATGCGGTGCGCGACCTGATTCTCGACCGCGTCAGGCGAAGCCGAACGACAGGCCTCGGCGACGATCATGCGACGACGCCGGTTCATGCGGACCAGGTGTCTCGGTCGGGGTATTCGACCGCTCACTTGGCCGTGTTACGTGAGATTCGCGATCACGCGCGTCGTCTGGCAGAAGTCGCTTTGCCGCCGACGTGACCTGAGCACCTCAACGAACTCCGCTATTCCGGAGCTTCTCTGACAGGTCGGAGAGCTCAGTCGCATCCCTCGAATCGTCAAGTGCGGAAAGCCGTGGCTCTTCACGTCTTGTCGCGGCGGACCTCCATCCGCATCGCTGGCAGTCATCTTGCCCACATCCAGAATCAAAGCCGGCGATGATCTCGACGCTCCTGATCGCGTGGTGTCTCCTGGCCCTGACGGTGACGATTCATGCGGCGGGGCTGTCGGCCATGTTGCCCGGCGTGTTGTCGGCTCCACTCGACAGGCGGTTCTGGCGAGTGACGTGGCAACTCCTGAGGGTCGCGTGGAGGCTGCTTCTCCTGCATCTCGCGGAGATTGCGGCATGGGCATTGTTCTACTGGTGGCAGAAGTGCCTGCCGGATTCGGAGTCATCGTTCTATTTCTCGGGGGTCACCTACACCACGGTCGGTTACGGCGATTTGGTGCTACCGACAGAGTGGCGACTGCTCGGTCCGGTGGAGGGATTGACCGGCATCCTGATGTGCGGACTGTCCACCGGGTTTTTCTTCGCTGTCGTCAGCAAGTTTCTCGTTTACAAATCCGCCGCCAAATGAGGCTGACTCATGAAGCCACTGCTCACAGAAATTCAGCACAACAGGCTGCTCTGGTTGCTGGCCTTCGTGCCAGTGGTATTCGCGGCCCAAACCCTCACGCACGACGCGCACACGCTTCTCTTCGTGCTGTCTGTCCTGGCCATCGTGCCGCTCGCCGCCCTGCTGAGCCACGCCACCGAATCGGTGGCGGCCAAGACGGGGGATGCCGTCGGTGGCCTGCTCAATGCGACGCTCGGCAACCTGACGGAATTGGTCATTGCGCTCACCGCCTTGCGCGCCGGGCAATATGTGCTGGTCAAGGCTTCCCTTGCTGGGGCGATCGTCACCAACACGTTGTTCATGTTGGGCGCGTCCCTTTTCCTCGGCGGACTCAACTATCACGTCCAGGAATACAACCGCATCAGCGCCCGCATCCAGGCGGGCCTGCTGTTCCTCGCAACGGTCGCTCTGTTGATTCCTTCGGCGGTTTCTCAAGCCGACTCAGTCGCGGGCGCTGCGTTCACGCAGAAGTTGAGCCTGAGTCTGTCCGTCCTGCTCATCGTCGCGTACGGATTGGGCATGCTCTTTTCCCTGAAGACGCACCCCGAACTGTTCGCCAGTGCGGAATCCGGGGAGGCTGGCCACGCGCCGTGGCCGATTGGCCTGGCCCTGGCCACGCTGGCCGGCGTCACGGTGCTGGTGGCGCTGGTGAGCGAGATTTTTGTCGAGTCGGTGCAGAAGGCGGCGGAGACGATGGGGATGACGCCGGCGTTCGTGGGATTCATCGTCGTGGCGCTCGTCGGCGGCGCGGCGGAAATGGCGTCGGCGTTCTCGGGAGCGCGCAAGAACCGGCTGGACTTGAGCGTGGGCATCGCGCTGGGCAGCGCGTCCCAAATCGCCCTCTTCGTCGCTCCGGTGCTTGTGCTCGTGAGCTATGCGATCGGGCCGCAGCCGATGGACCTCCAGTTCTGGCCGGGAGCTGTGGTGATGATGTTCATCGCCACCATGAGCGCCTCGTTGGTGACCAACAGCGGGCGCTCGGCGTGGTTCGTGGGCGTGCTGCTGCTGATGGTCTATGCGATCTTCGCGATGACGCTTTACCTGTTGCCACCCCGAGTGGCATGACCGCCTGCATCAGCAGCGATCGCCAGCATCACGCGAGGCGCCTATAGTTTTCGCAGATACGCCAGCAGCGCCGGACGCTCTTCGAGCGTGGGCTGTCGATCGAAGTGCACGCCGTCCGTCGATGCAACCGGCGGCACGACGCCGGGGGCCGCCACCGCTCGAACTCGCTTGAAGAGCTCGATGTAATGATCGACGACGTCTTCCAGGGTTGCCGCGCTGTTGTTGTGGAAATAGGGCGCCGTGTTGCGAATGCCCCGAAGCCCGGGCACATCAAACTTGTTCCAGTCGTCGGTCGGCGGCGGACCGCCCACGAATCCCGTCAACAGCGCGCGACCTGGATCGGAACTCGTGCGGCGAATCTTCGTGCCGTTGGCCAGCGTGATCTCATACGTTCGCGCGTTGCGCTCCAGGCTCGGAGCGCAGGGCGCGAAGACAAATCGAGCGGGTATAACGGTGTCGATCGGGCGTGGGCACTGGGTGTTGATATCGTGAAACCGAAGCACTGGCGGCTGCGTCGTCGATTGTCCCGCACCGCCGTGGCAATGCGCGCACGCTCGTTCGAACACGACCTTCCCTTGCTGTTCCAAATCGTTCAGCGGCGGATCCGGGTCGGGCGGCGTGGTCCCGGCATTCAGCGCGTTAGCCAGTTCGCGCACCCGATGGTTCGTGAACAGTACCCGCTGAAACGACGCCAGATCGTCGAGCAGCTGCGGTGGTGGCGGGTTCTGACTCTGCGCGTGATTGACCAGCGCGCCGAGCGCTTGCTCCTGTAGCGTTCCCATCCGGCCGTCCAACTGATAACCGCCTGTCTCGTTCGGCCCCCGCGGCCAGGCGTTGATGCCGTCGGGTCCTGTCAGCCTCACGTCGTTGACGGACGGAACCGCGCGCCACACGTCCGCGACCACTTCGCCCGAGGGCTGATTGGTCGCCGGATCGATGAGCCTGATGTTCAGCGGTAGCGGGAGGACGACTCGAATCAGGCCGTTCCTTCGCAGATTGGTGAAGTCGGTGGCGTTTTGGCCGTTGGTGCGGAAATCGTCCGCGTCGATTGGGCGGAACAACGGATCGTCGGCTTCCGGGTCCCATCGCCGGCGCAATTGCAGGAACCGAAATCTCGCCTCGGCGTTCGCCGGCGACAGCTGGAAGTGGTCGGTCGCCATGTGGCAGTCGGCGCACGAACGTCCATTGGCGTTCAGGTCACGCAGACGGCGATCGAAGAACGCGCGCGCGCCGCGTATCACGGCGTCGCACGGTTCGCCATCACAGTCGGGCACGTGCTGGACTGATGCGGCGTCCATGGGCGCGGCCGAACCTGCATGCTCGGCCTTGAGCGTGAGCGTGCACGTCAAGGCGAGACAACACGCGACGATCGGCAGATGACTGAGTCTCATGGTGTGGCTCCACACGTATAGGCGTCGTTTGACGTCTGGAACTACCACCGGTTTGACCGATGACCTTTTGTGTCAAGATCCGCGCGTAGCACGCAGTGGCCCGATGAAGGAGCACCCGCCACAGGAGATCACACAGTTGCTGCTCGCCTGGAACGCCGGCGACGCCCAGGCATTCGACCGGCTCGTGCCTCTCGTCCACGACGCGCTGCGCCAGCTCGCCCATCAACGGATGGCGCGCGAGCGTCCCGGCCATCTCCTCCAGACGACGGCGCTCATCAACGAAGCCTATCTGCGGCTCGTCGACTCCAGTCGCGTCCGCTGGCAGAATCGCGCGCATTTTTTCGCCGTCTCCGCGCAGCTGATGCGGCGCGTCCTGGTCGACGTGGCACGGGCGCGGAAGAAGCTCAAACGGGGTGGCGACTTCATTGAGGTCTCGTGGGACGAAGCCCTTGCCGTGTCAGTCGAGTCGAGCGCTGATGTCCTTGCGCTCGATGAAGCCCTTCAAACAATGGCGGCCTTCGACGAGCGAAAGAGCCGGATCGTCGAGTTGCGTTTCTTTGGCGGCTTGAGCGTCGAGGAGACCGCCGAAGTGCTGAACGTGTCTCCCACAACCGTGATGCGCGATTGGGGTCTGGCGAAGGCCTGGCTATTGCGAGAGCTGGACAAGACGTAATGACGCCCGAGCGGTGGCGGGACGTCGAGCGGATCTATCACGCAGCTCTGGAACGCGACGGCGACCAGCGTGCCGCGTTCCTCGCCGATGCCTGCAAAGACGATCCCGCACTGCGTCGCGAGGTCGAGTCGTTGCTCGCGTATCGAACCAAAGCCTCGGATTTCATCGAGACGCCGGTGGCAGACGCCCATCCGGCACTCGCCGCGATTGTCTCGCGTGAACACAGCCTGCTCCAGGCTCGACCTTCACCAGGCCAGTTCGTCGGTCGTGTGTTCGGTGTCTACCAAATCAAAGCGCTGATCGCGACCGGAGGAATGGGTGAGATCTACCGTGGGCTCGACACGCGTTTGCAGCGCACCGTCGCCATCAAAACGCTGTCGGCGCACATGTCGCAGGATCCAGCATGGCGTGAGCGCTTCAGACGCGAAGCCCAATCGGTCTCCCGGCTCAACCATCCTCACATCTGCACGCTGTACGACGTCGGCATCGAGGGCGACGTGCAGTATCTGGTCATGGAGCACATCGAGGGTGAGACGCTCGAGGCGCGACTGGCGCGCGGGCCGCTCCCTCTCGCCGCGTCACTCCAGTACTTGATGCAGATCGCGGAGGCACTCGACGAGGCTCATCGCGGTGGTGTGGTGCACCGGGATGTGAAGCCCTCCAACGTCATGCTGACCAAGTCCGGGGCGAAGGTGTTGGATTTCGGACTGGCCACGCAGACGCGCGGCGGTGTCCTGGACGGCAGCCTGGCAGAGACTGCCCCTGCGCTCACCGCGGCGGGCACGATCGTGGGAACACCGCAGTACATGGCTCCAGAGCAGATCGAAGGCAAGCCACTGGATGCACGGACGGACATGTTTTCGTTCGGCGTCATGGCCTACGAGATGCTCACCGGCGGACGCGCTTTTCGCGCCGACAGCCCTGCACGACTGATCAGCGCGATCCTCAGGGATGATCCCAAGCCGATTGCGGAACTCGCACCAGAAGTGCCATGGCTCCTCGAACGAACGATCTCCAGGTGTTTGGCCAAAGCGCCAGAAGACCGGTGGCAGACGGCCAACGATCTCCTCTTTCAATTGCGCACGATCGCCTCGGCGCACGAGCGCATCGAAGGCCCACAGTCGCGGGTCATTGGTCGATCGCGGGCCGTCGAGCGGGCCGTGTGGGTGGCCATCGTCATCGCCGCGATCGCGAGCGCGTGGATGTGGTCGAGGCGCCAAGTGGTCCCCGCGAGCGCGCCGCGACAGGGAATCGCGAGCGTGCGCTTCACGATCTCGCCTCCCGCAGGCACGACGTTCGCATCGTCACAGGATGTGCCGCTGGCGTTATCGCCCGATGGTCGCTCTCTTGTGTTTGTCGCTGCCGGGACCGATGGCGTCCGGCGCTTGTGGCTTCGAGCCTTGGATCTCGAAGGTGAGCACGCATCGGTACTGTCGGGCACGGAAGGCGCGAACACGCCGTTCTGGTCGCCCGACAGCCAATGGATCGCCTTCTTCGCTGGCGACAGCCTCAAGAAACTACGGGTGTCGACAGGCGTCGCCCAAATCGTCGCCAACTCCGTCTCGACCTTCGCTGGGGCCTCATGGGGCGCAGGGGACGTGATCCTGTTTCCAGCCGGGCCCGGCGGCTTGTCTCGCGTCTCTGCTCAAGGTGGTTCAGTCTCGCAAATTACCAAAGGCGAGGGCCATTTCTGGCCGCAGTTTCTGCCAGACGGCACGCACTACCTCTATGCGTCCGCTGCACCCGCGAGGGTGATGATCGGTGCCCTCGGGAACGAGGCGCATCGGACGCTGACGGATTTTCCGGTGCGGATTTCTGCTCTGGTGTATGCCGCGGGACACGTGTTCTTCGTTCAGGATCGCGAACTATTCGCGAGACCGTTCGATCCGGTGCGCCTCGAGTTCTCGGGAGCGGCAACACGAGTGCTGCAGGGAATACCGGTGGTTGGGAACGGTCGTGCGCCATTCTCGGTGTCCACCGCGGGTGTGCTGGCCTACTGGCCTCAACCGATCGGAGAGCCGGCGGTGCTGCAATGGTTCGACCGGGACGGGCGCGCAGCAGCCGCCGTCAGCGCGCCGGCGCGGTATCTAGGCTTCGCGCTCTCACCAGACGCGCGGCAGCTCGTGTTCTCACGGATGGACGCGAGCGGCGGCGCAGACCTGTGGCTCCGGGACATGGATCGCGGCAGTGAGGAGCAGCTGACGTTCGATGCGGCGTCCTACACGCCTCGATTCTCACCGGATGCCGCTCGCATTCTCTTCTCGGGGCCTGGTCCTGGTCCGCCACCGAAGATGTTTGTCAGAGCCGTCACTGGGGCGGGCACAGTCTCGCGAGTGGGGTCGGCCGCGTCGCCCGACTTCGTGTCGAGCTGGACTGGTGATTGGGTCGTCAGCGTCCGAATCGATTCGGTCAATCGCAACGATCTGTGGCTGCATCGGATCTCGGACGGCAGCGACACTCGCTTGTCTGTCAACACGGCGTTCAACGAGTCACATGGCAAGGTGTCGCCGGATGGCCGCTGGCTCGCCTACGTCACGGATCAGTCTGGGCGGGACGAAGTGTGGATCGCGACACTTCCGTCGTGTGAGACGCGACGCCAATTGTCCACTGGTGGCGGCACGGTACCTGAGTGGAGCGAGGGTGGCAAGGAGTTGTTCTATCTGTCACTCGACAGGCACGTCATGGCGGTGTCGATGAGCGGATACAGTGGAGCAGACGTCGGCGCCACGAACCAGCTGTTTCAGATGCCGAATCTGATTGCCGAGGGTCGAGTGATCATGCCGACGTCGAACAACTACGTTGCGACGCGCGACGGCCGGCGCTTCCTGGCGGCCGTCAGCGCACCGGACCCGAACGCTTCGCCGTTCAACATTATCGTCAACTGGCCGGCGGCGCTGAATCGCGGTGGTCGGTAATGTTTGGTTGCGGGGGCTCGCGGCCGCTTATGAACGTGAGGCATTTCCTCGTCTGCGCGCTGACGATGTTGTGCACGGCGACCGCGAGCGCACAGGGCAGAGGCGGCGCGCCCCCACGCCTCGCGCCGCCGGCGCCTCGTTGGCCCGACGGCACCATCAATCTGGGCGCTGTCCCAGGCACCAGCGGTCTCTGGGACGGCGCCGAGCCGCTCGCAACCATCCCAAAGAATTACGAGAGGGTAGCCGGGCGGCCGCGGCCCGGCCTCGTGGACCTCAAAGACGTGCCCATCCAGCCGTGGGCACAGGCGCTCCTTGACGCGCGTCACGCGCGGTTTCTGGCCGACGAACCGTACACGCGCTGCAAGCCGTCTCCCGCCGCACGTTCGTTCGGCACTGCGTATGGCGTCGAGCTGTTGAACCTCCCTGGCACGCATCGGATCTATCTGTTCCAGACCGGGGGCGCGCACTCGTACCGCGTGATCTATCTGGACGGCCGTACGCATCCCGTCAAACCGGAGCCGAGTGCCTTCGGTCACTCAATCGGATGGTGGGA